>BNJS01000680.1_pt1 | contig 122240 bp, 117 predicted proteins | sample 8540461 | NCBI WGS metagenome assembly BNJS01 (sample SAMD00202454, study PRJDB9452) | human saliva metagenome | isolation source: human saliva | place: Japan | reverse complement strand
TGGTTTAATAGTTACCACTTTGTGAACGACTCGCTTTTTCTGACCTATAACGAGAAAGATACTAACCGCTGCAAAGTCATGGAGTTACACGATAGCATACTGACTATCAAAGGCTTGTTATGGTACGAGGAAAAAGAAGTTAACTTCGTACGGCAAAAAGAATAAGTGACATATCTTAAATCTTCCTATTCTTTTACTACAACTCCCTATATCCAAGTTTATTGTAAGCATCTTACGCTCCTTCCCAAGGTCTTTCAGAAACCAGAATTTCAACCTATAGTCTTCACAAGGAATCTCAGCAACACCCTTTTGATAGATGACTCTATAATCTGAAAATAAAGCAACATCCGCCATTAAAACACCATCTTTCTTATAACCTAAGTATTGCTGAAAATAGGAATCAAAAGGCAGATAATCATCTTGATGCTTAGTTTATATACTTCCTTACAATGGTTTTTGCAAGTTCAAACTCCTTGTCATTCAACTGTTTCGGAACCTCTGTTCTTATCTTGCCAAATAACGGGTCTCCATTATCCATTACCACCTTCTCGGAAATAACATTGTATATTTTTGGCCCCGTCACATCCTTTGCGTAGACATACACAGTATCATTTGGAGAATGAACGGTTGTTACCTTTCGCGTCTCTGTTGTGCAACAGAGTAGAAGGAGACAAGAAAAGATAAGTAGTATAGTCTTCATACGCTTCGATTAATTGTTTTTAAAAGGAATATCCCCCACAAATATCCATACAGATTGATTATTCCCGTACTCTCTTTTCATTAACGGAGAGAAGATACTGTCACCATTTTCTCGTGCGATAGGATACCGCTTATTCATAAACCAAACGGCATCCTTCGTGCGATAAAGCTTCATCTTGATATAAGGTTTATCCGAAACATAATAGCCACCATATTCTTTCAAATCCTCATAATTGGGGAAGTCTTGCACCAAAATACCCTCTGTCAGTCCCTGACCTGTTATGGTATGAGAGAGGACACCATCGGTATATACCCATCCATGTAACAGTGTAAAGAACTTATTTCCGATACCTATTGGGGCGGTATTGAAGTCATAATCTACACATTCCATGATGACTATGTCGTCCTTGAACTCCTTTAGATGTTCCCTCTGGTCAGGGAAACGACCTGCTGACACACCTAAATCCTTCTGCACTTCAGCTGTCTTTGTCTTGCAGGCAGTCAGCAGGAAGGAGAGAAAAAGCAGTGTTAGAGCTATTCGATATTGTTTCATACGCATTGTTGTTGTTCGTTTGTAGTGTTCGAAAACAGGTGCTATTAGCTACGCCAAAGATAGTAAAAGTTTTGCATACGACAATGTCTTTCTCCTGATTATCAGCCATAAAACAAAAATCCCCTTCATTCGAAAGAATGAAGAGGATGCACATTTTATATTGTTTTGACTTACAATGCAGTGAAAGCAGCTACAAAACCAAAGATGATACGGGAGTGTGTTAGCAATTGCTACTGGCCAATCACGCTTCTCCTTGAACAATCCATAAGCAACCCATAAGGTACAGTTAACACCTGCCATAAATGGCTGAATAAAAAGATCCTTTGTTGCCTGCAAAGGTTACTTGCTATCTGTGGCAGGTAGAAAACATACATTAAAACTGCTGTCACCATACCAACCATCCCATTGCAGAAGAACTTTTTCTTTTGTCATATTATCCTGAGTTTTTATTTGTTTATGAATACAAGAAAAGATTTAGTTTATATCTTTTTCTTTAGCTATCTAACATTTCTTTTTAACGCTACAAAGATACAAATCATTTCTTTTTAAACAAATGATGAGACAAAATATATCGTTTCATCTGTTATTTTCTTGTCTTATATCAGTTGTTTGATATAGCTGAATCTAATTAAAATACTTTTGAATACTATCCATTAGGGGTGTCAAATCACGATTGAAAACCCTTCCGTGGCGGTCGACCATCTGCAGGGCGTATGCTATGAACAGCCTACGTTTAGCGCGTGACATGGCTACATAGAACTTACGAGCGTCTTCCTCGTCCTGATGCTTGGTCTTATTATAGGCGTTCGGGTAGCGTCCATCGGCTGCATCAAAGATGATAACATTATCAAACTCCAATCCCTTTGCCTTATGAACAGTCGTCACATAGATACGCTCAAGAATACTCTTACTATTACAGAAGTCGGCTTCTTTCAGCGTATTAATATCCATTACGTACTGCGAGAGCTGTGGTGCAAGGGCATTAGCTACCGTCTCATCCGTCAGCATATCTATGCGGAGATAACGAAGGATATAGTCTAATCGGGGAATATCATTGATTAAACCATCGGAATGAAAGGCATTATAAGCAGCGGAGAGCTCGTTAACAAGGGCTGGCTCATGGTCGGTTGATAGCTTATAAAGTCGGTTGACAGCCTCTCGATAGCGTTCGCCATAATTGCTACGCAACACATTGGCAAATGGTTTCACCTTCGGATGATGGATAAAAGCCTCTTGCTGTGCTTGCTTCTCACGTGCTTTCTCAGCACAGAGGCGTACAAGACTGATCCGTTGCCTTCACATCATCAATTGCCTGATGACTATTAACACCCGCCAACTGGAAGGTCTCAAGCAGGCTTTCCAACTTATAAGAATGAAGGCTCGGAGCCAATAGTCTTATCAGTTTGAGTGAATCAAAGTAACGATTCTCGTGTGCCTGCATCGTGTCGTTGCAGTAGCGTTGCAGATTATTGTCCAATATGTTGTAATCATAGTTGGCGTTATGACCAAGGATAGGACTACTCCCAACGTAAGCAAGGAAACGTCGTAAGGCGTCTGCTGGGGTGAGTAGCTCGCCAGTAGCCATCTTCTTATGATAGATAGCATACATCGGATTCTCCTTATCTCCGAGCATTGGCGAAATCGGTTTATCGGTCTCTATGTAGAGATCAAGCGGTTCGCCAACCACTTCCCCACCCTTGATTCGGATGGCAGCAATCTCTATAATATCATCTTGAAAGACATTCAAGCCCGTTGTTTCAGTATCGAATACAACGATTTCTTCCTCGTTGTAGGCACGAAGAAACTCTGCAGTGTAACAGCTTTCTGGGTAGAGAAGGAAGTCGGATGGCGACAGTGCCAACTGCTTTAGCTTCCAATTAAATCGGCGAGCAAGGGCATGAGAAGGGAAGGCATGCACCCCTTTCATGATACGTGTCCACGCTATAGAATTATGTTCATTAGAGAGTACACTCAAATGAGCCAACAATAGCTTGACATCTGGTGTATCGAAGAGGTCGCGACCAGACACCTTAAAGTGGGTCAGCCCTGCTTCCGTCATAGCTTCACTGATACGATCAGCATCCGAATTAGCACTAACGATGACGGCTGTACGCTCCTCCTTATTCTGCTCGTAAAGGGAGAGTGCCTCAGTGGTAATATCCTTGTATTCAGCTTCTATCGTACTACTATGTATGATTCTCAAGTCTCCCGACGTAGCCTTAGTGTCATTATCGGAAAGAGGGAGTAGTTCGCGGTCTATCTTCAGTTGCTTTTCTGCATAGTCATTAAAGACGTCAAGTAGATATTTTGGTGAACGGTGGTTACGCTGCAGATGATGTATATTACCCTTACAGCGCATCTTCAAGAGGGTTAGTGTCTCCACTTTCGCACCCATAAAAGAGAAGATTGCCTGCTGTTCATCGCCTAAGTACATCACCATCGGGTTGTCTTCTGCTGTCAGTAAGTCGATGATAGCAAGCTGCATACCATTAAGATCCTGCACCTCATCGACCTGTATCCATGGATAACGCTTGCAGGTAGGGTCAGAACGATAGATATCGTATGTATAGAGTAATAGGTCTTCGAAGTCAAAGAGGTGATTCTCCTCCTTATATCGGGCGTAACAATTAGAGTAATACATCTTCCAAAGGAGTACACGAATCCTATCCGCTGTCTTTCCGTCAAGCCCGGGTGCATTCGCCTCGTCCATATATTCCTGTGCATGATGATAGATATTCACTACCGCCTGCTCGTCATATTCAATCTTTTGTGAGGCACAGATATGCTTTACAGCTTCTCGATCATCATCCGTGAAACTCTCTGGATGAAGGTAATACTTCCATGGATGCTGGTGTTCCATCTGATAGATGAAATGCTGAAAGAAGATAATCGTCTGATAGCCTTTGTATCGGTTGAAATCTCTTGTCACTCCTTCTTCGTCTTCATTACGATAATCCGCAATGATACTCACCGCCTCTTCGTCGTCAATAATGGCTGAATCAGCTGGTATCCTACCCTGCTCAAAGAGGAACTTAGAGCAAAAACGATGCACATTACCCACCATTAGCTCGGAGAAATCACCTCCCACTACCTTTTGAATACGGTTGGTCATCTCCCTTGCAGCACGATTCGTGAACGTCAGACAAAGCATATCCTCATACTTCACACCCCTTTCTCGTGCGTATCTTATCCTCTCTGCGAGGATATGTGTCTTACCACATCCCGGTGAAGCCAACACAAGATGATGTCCTTGACTGGCTTCAACAACAGGAATCTGGTATTTATCTAAACTTGGTGTGTAATTATTTGCCTCCATAGAAAGTATTTTTATAGCAGTAGATGCTCCTTCTGCAAAAGTAAGAAAAAGATTGGAAATAACTCGTTATCAACCTAAAAGAATAAAAATAAAGTTGTAACTTTGTGCGTAGCAACTTTATGTTAACAACAAACACTAATGTGGAGAGGATTCTGATATGACAAAATTAAAACTAAAGAAGCATCTGGCAGTACTACCTAAGGAAGACGTAATGAACCTTGTGTTGAGTCTGTATGATGCGAGTGCAGAAGCGAAGATGTATCTAGAAATGTATCTTACACCTGATTATAGCGCTGCATTGGAAAAGTATAAAAAGATTATTCGCAACGAATTCTTCCCTGCTCGGGGCTTTTCAGACAAGCCTTCATTTGCAACTTGCCGCAAGGCAATCTCCGACTTCAAGAAATTGAAGGCTGATGCCATCAGTCTTGGAGATCTGATGCTTTACTATATAGAGTTGGGATGTGAATATACTATGACCTTCGGTGATATGTGGGAACAGTATTATACCACATTAGAAACGAATTTTGAGAAACCCTTGAAGCATATTTCCGACCATAACCTTGAGGAACATTTCAGACAGAGAATTGAAAGTATGCTTAAGTCAACACAATGTGGTTGGGGCTTTTCCGATACCTTATGGGATATGTATTATGACTATTATGGTTGTCAAGAATGAACAAAGAGACTTTGTCTAAACAAACATAGAGCCTCATCTATAGATTTAAGATGTAGCCAACGACTAATAAATTTATAAAGAAACTATGCAGGATTTTGCAGCGATTGACTTTGAGACAGCTAACTTTGAGCGGTGTAGTGTATGCTCAGTGGGCGTGGTAGTAGTAAGGGGAGGAGAGATTGTTGACAGTTTCTATTCACTTATACAGCCCGAACCGAATTACTATCATTGGCGATGTACGCAGGTGCATGGACTTACGTGTGCAGATACAGACGGCGCACCCATATTCAGTGAGGTGTGGAAGCAGATAGAACCAATGATAGAAGGCTTACCACTTGTAGCCCATAACGCATCTTTCGACAAAGCTTGCCTGAAGGCATCCTTCTATACCTACCAAATGGATTATCCTGATTATGAGTTTCTTGATACACTGAAGGCTGCACGACGCCACTTCCCTCACCTCCCCAACCATCAGTTACATACGGTTTCTTCTGTCTGCGGCTATGAATTAACCGACCATCATCACGCCCTTGCAGACGCTGAGGCATGTGCGTGGATAGCACGAGAAATATTGTAGGGTGACGGGTGATAGGTGTTGGATGTTAGGTGATGATGGTCACTTGGGTGGTAGGTGGTGGATGTTAGGTGGTGATGATATGCTACGTGAGAGGTGTTGGTGATAACTATAATAGGCTTTTTCGAGAGTTTTTTCATTATTGTCTTTATATAAAGTCATCATCGTCTTTATATAAAGAGGATGACAATAATAAGGGTTGCACTCCCTCTTCAACGAACGTGCGGAGGTCTCGCACATATTGTGCTAAGGCTCCGCACACATTGTGTTAAGCCTTAGCACAAATCTTATTAGACGTTAAGCACATGAAAGAACGTTAGCAACACGAGTGATATTTGCCGTTAGAAAGAAGTTTGACAACTCAAAGTTTGTGGTCAACTTCTACCTAATTAGAGTTTATCCATTATCTGAAACCACTCATTAAGCAGAAAATATAAAAACGAGAATGGGTGTTGATGAATAGCTTAAAAGCTTCATCAACACCCATTACTTATCACTCAAACTCAACAAAATCTTTAGCAAATGTAGTGTATAGCAGAGGTAGCTCGTTAGTAAAAGGGCAATTCTTCAACACCCATTATCCATCACCCATCACCTATCACATCATCAACACCTAACTCTTAACACCCATCACTTAAACTTTACGCTCCTTCAAACTCGCGGAGGAAACGAGTATCGTTCTCAGAGAAGAGGCGGAGGTCGCTAACACGGTACTTGAGGTTAGCGATACGCTCAACACCCATACCGAAGGCATAACCTGTATAAACATTAGGATCAATACCACAAGCCTCAAGGTCGTGTGGGTCAACCATACCACAACCAAGAATCTCAACCCAGCCAGTGTGCTTACAGAAGCCGCAGCCTTCACCGCCACAGATATTACAGCTGATATCCATCTCTGCGCTTGGCTCAGTGAATGGGAAATAGCTTGGACGAAGACGAATTTTTGTATCTGCGCCGAACATCTCACGAGCAAAGGTGAGTAGCACCTGCTTCAAGTCGGTAAAGCTTACGTTCTTATCAACATAAAGACCCTCTACCTGATGGAAGAAGCAGTGTGCACGTGCTGAGATAGCCTCGTTACGATATACACGACCTGGGCAAAGCACACGAATTGGAGGTTCGTGTGTAGACATATAGTGCGCCTCGTCATTAGAAGTATGGCTACGAAGAATTACGTTCTTCGTAACATCCATCGTATTGCTACGCTCAATGAAGAAAGTATCCTGCATATCACGTGCAGGATGATCCGCAGCAAAGTTCAACATTGTAAAGACATGCTGATCGTCATCAATCTCTGGACCCTGATAGAGAGTAAAACCCATACGAGCAAAGATATCAATAATCTCATTCTTTACAAGCGTCAATGGATGACGTGTACCGAGGTTAATAGGATAAGCAGTACGAGTCAAATCGATATCATCACTCTGTGCCTCACTTGTTTCAAGCTGGTCCTTGAGTTCGTTAATCTTGTTCTGTGCACTCTGCTTAAGTTCATTAATCTTCATGCCGACAACCTTCTTCTGGTTGGCTGCCACATTACGGAACTCACCCATCAACGCATTGATTTCGCCCTTCTTACTGAGGTATTTCAGACGGAGTTGCTCCACATCATCAGCACTCTTAGCCGTGAGTGCGCTCACTTCCTTGAGAAGTTCTTCTATCTTGTCTAATAACATAGTTCTTGATTATTTTCCTGCAAAGGTACAATTTATAATCGTAACTGGAGAAATTACCCTAATATAAATTTATAAAAACCTATCTTATTAGAAATAAATATTGTACATTTGCAGGAAATTTGAGATGAATAAAAAGAGAGTATGAGAAAAGCTTTTTTACTTATTGTATGTGTGTGTGTGGCTATGGTGGCTGTTACCACTGGCTGCACTAATAAGAAAGTAGAGGGAACTGATAGTACAAGCCAAGATTCCACAGGTACGGAGGAAGCTGACACCGCCGACAGTGTTGACTCTGTGACAGAAGTGATTGCCGCTACTCCTATGCCTAAGGCAGCAGACCAACTGTTTGATGATTTCTTCTTCAACTTCATTGCTAACAAGAAGCTGCAGAGCAATCGTATCAAGTTTCCACTGCCTGTAATAAATGGTACAAAGACTACTGAACTAACCCGTGAGAACTGGAAGATGGATTATTTCTTCCGTAAGCAGGGTTATTATACGCTTATCTTCGATAATGAGAAGCAGATGAAGTTCTCTAAGTCTACCGATTTGGATAGTGTTATCGTTGAAAAGATACACTTGAAGAAAGGCATGATTGAGCAATATTGGTTTGATCATCAGGATGGTAGCTGGAAGTTGAATCAGATTCGTAACATTCCATTCGGGGAGAGTTATAACGCATCATTCTTCACCTTCCTTTCTCGCTTCTTTGCGAATGGCGGTAAGGGATTTGTGAAGAGTCCATTGGCTTATACTGGTCCAGACCCTAATGGTGAGGAGACAAACGTGGTCAACACCACTATCCCTGCTGAAGAATGGTCATCATTCCTACCAGAACTTCCACACGATATGATTTATAACATCCTCTATGGTCAGAAGTATTCAGAGTCTGGTCGCAGGATTGTTACCTTCCGTGGATTGTCTAACGGAGTCGAAACACAGCTTATCTTTAAGCTTAACGGCAAAGACTGGCGCTTAGAGAAAGTTGTAGCTTATTAATGAATAGACCCCAGCCTACCTTGGCTGTGGGTCTTTCTTTAATTTTACCATTCAGCTGTTTCATGTTATGATTGTGGGACTTTGCCCATGAAGATTAACTCCTTATTATAAACAGAAACCAAGGACAACACGAAAACGATAGAAGCTAAAATGAAAATAGAGTCTAACTATAGCCTACTAAAACATAATACCTTCGGCATTGAAGCTAAATGTCAGCGTTTTGTTGAATACTATTCCGTAGAGGAAGCGCAGGAACTTGTGCGCTCGTTGAAAGCCGAAGACTATCCATTGCTGATTCTCGGTGGTGGTAGTAACCTACTACTCACAGATGATTACAAGGGTACTGTACTCCATTCTGGTATCTCCTTTATCGAGCAAATCGACGAAGAACGCGTACGTTGTGGTTCCGCTTACGTATGGGATGACTTTGTAGATTACTGTGTTTCTCATGAACTCTATGGTGCAGAGAACCTTTCTATTATTCCTGGTGAATGCGGTGCGAGTGCTGTACAGAATGTGGGAGCGTATGGCGTGGAAGCCAAAGACTTGATTGAAGAGGTTGAAGCGGTGGAGATTGCCACTGGAGAAGTGCATCATTTCAAGAATGCTGAATGTGAGTATAGCTACCGACAGAGTAAGTTTAAGCGTGAATGGCGTAATAAATATCTTATCACATCAGTGACCTATCGCCTTTCTAAGACTTATCAACCTAAGCTCGACTATGGTAATATTCGTGCGGCATTAGCCGAGCAAGGCATTGAAAACCCTACTGCTGCAGAACTTCGTCAGACGATTACCGACATCCGTAATGCAAAACTTCCCGACCCTAAGATTATTGGTAATGCGGGCAGTTTCTTCATGAATCCTATCGTTTCTAAGGCGAAATACGAGGAGTTGGCAGCGCAATATGAGCGTATGCCCCACTATACCATTGACGATAACTACGAGAAGATTCCAGCCGGTTGGATGATTGAACAATGCGGTTGGAAGGGTAAGGCACTTGGTCCTGCAGGTGTCTACGAGAAGCAAGCCTTGGTATTGGTGAACCTTGGTGGTGCAACAGGTGCTGACATCGTCCGCCTTTATAAGACGATACAGCATGATGTAAAGGAGAAGTTTGGGATTGAGATACATCCAGAGGTGAATACTTTTCCCAACTAAAAACTCCCACTAAAAGCCTCCCCCAACCCCTCCGAAGGGAGGAGTGCTAAACAAACGAAGCCTCCCCAACCCCTCCGAAGGGAGGAGTGCTAAACAAAAGGAGCTATTTCTTTAGGTTGTGGTATAGTTTAATATTAAGATATGTCATAACAACTGCAACATCCAACCATAGACACTCGTTATAAATAAGCCTTTAATTAAGAAATACTTATAACGTATCAAACCAATTGTTAAGAACATATCCGTTGAAACAAGAAGAACATATAAGCAACGAACTATCTATAAAGGGCTCCCCTCCCTTCGGAGGGGTCGGGAGAGGCTTTACCTTCCTTGGCACTGGCACATCTAACGGGGTTCCAGTGCTTGGCTGTAGCTGCGATGTTTGTAAGAGTAAGGACCCACGCGACAACCGATTGCGCACATCCGCATTATTGGAAACAGCAAACACACGTATTGTTATTGACAGCGGTCCTGACTTTCGCCAACAAATGTTGCCACACCCTTTTCGTAAGATTGACGGCTTATTGATTACACATATCCACTATGACCATGTAGGAGGGATTGACGATGTACGCCCATATTGCGCCTTGGGGGATATAGAAGTGTATGCCAACGCTAATACCTGCGATGGTTTACGCCACAACTTTCCTTATTGTTTCACTGAAAACCCTTACCCCGGAGTTCCTAAATTGAATCTTCACAGCATTCAACCTCATGTCTCATTCGGTATAGGTGACATCGAGGTCATGCCTATTTCTGTAATGCACGGGGAAGCTACCTATCCTCGGTTATCGCTTTGGCAAACTCGCCTACATAACAGACATGAAAACCATTGAGGATGAAGAGCTTTCTTATCTCCAAGGCGTTGAGACCTTGGTTGTAAACCCTTTGCGCTGGGAACCTAAGCACCATTCCCACCAACTGATTTCAGAAGCCATAGATTTCAGCCGAAAGATTGGCGCAAAACACTTACTGTTGACCCTATCTCACTCATAAAATAGGCTTACACGAAGAAGCACAAAAACAACTCCCAAAAGATGTTTTCTTTGCATACGATGGGTTGAGAATCAAGATTTAAATATCCTACTTAACGCAAGAAAAACCTTATAAAATCAACTTCTTACTAAAGAGTTGCCATCAAGAACCAACAAAAGAGGTAAGAAACAAAGGAAAACAAATATGCTTTCAACCGAAAGTTTGTAAACTATTTTTATGTAACTCGATACCAAAACATGCTCTTTTGGCTTTGAAAAGACGCCCAATTGACTTGCAAAAGATGCCCTTTTGAGGTCTAACTAACGCCCTTTTGAAGTCTAATTAAGCACCTATTCTTACACAACTTTATAACCGACTGATTTACTGTTGGTTGCAAACTTACTTCCTACACGTGTTTTTCATCATTATTTTAGGCATTTTACTCTAATTTTTGTAATGCTTTTTCAAAACCTTACCAATGAAATTACAAAGCAATAAAATGATAAAGTTTCTGTGTCAGAGGATGAATAAAAGAGTCCGTCAAGACTGTCTTAACTATGTCTTTTTTTAGTCAATAATTTCGCTTCTTCCGCTAAAGCTATACGAAAAGTGTCCACGCATTTAACAGAAGAACCATAAAAACAAAGTTTTTCATTAGCATTTATCAGATTTTATGAGTAACTTTGCCATGTGGCAGTGTGTACCTACTCGAACGGAAGGAAAGTACACTTTTCAACACAAAAACAAGCAATAATAGAAATTACTGAATGAAAGAATTTATCATATCTGACGTTAAGGCGGAAACAGCCATCCTTGTTGGGCTTATCACTAAGGACCAAGACGAGGCGAAGACGAAAGAATATCTCGACGAATTAGAGTTCCTCGCTGATACTGCTGGTGCTATCACTGTGAAGCGATTCACACAGAGAGTGACAGGACCAAGTTCTGTTACCTACGTCGGCAAGGGTAAACTGGAAGAGATAAGAGATTACATCAAGATGATGGAGGATGAGGACAAACCTATCGGTATGGTCATCTTCGACGACGAGTTGTCGGCTAAACAGATGCGCAATATCGAGCAGGAACTCGGTGTGAAGATATTAGATCGCACTTCTCTCATCCTCGACATCTTCGCAATGCGTGCTCAGACTGCCAATGCTAAGACACAGGTAGAGTTGGCACAGTACCGCTATATGCTCCCACGTCTGCAACGTCTGTGGACTCACTTGGAGCGTCAGGGCGGTGGTTCAGGCTCTGGTGGTGGTAAAGGTTCGGTAGGTCTGCGTGGTCCGGGTGAGACCCAGTTGGAGATGGACCGCCGTATCATCTTGCAGCGTATGACACTCTTGAAGCAAAGACTTGCTGAGATTGATAAGCAGAAGGTGACACAACGTAAGAACCGTGGCCGCATGATTCGTGTTGCCTTGGTGGGATACACGAACGTGGGTAAGTCAACAACCATGAACCTCTTAGCAAAGAGCGAGGTATTTGCAGAGAACAAGCTCTTCGCAACATTGGACACAACCGTGCGCAAGGTCGTTGTTGACAATCTTCCTTTCCTATTAGCTGACACCGTTGGATTTATCCGAAAGTTGCCAACAGACTTGGTTGACTCGTTTAAGTCTACCCTTGATGAGGTGCGCGAAGCCGACCTTCTCTTGCACGTTGTGGACATCTCACATCCAGACTTTGAGGAACAGATACAGGTTGTCAACCAAACTCTGTCTGAACTGGGCTGTGCTGACAAACCATCGATGATTATCTTCAATAAGATTGATAACTATCATTGGGTGGAGAAAGAGGAAGACGACCTCACACCAGCAACCAAAGAGAATATCACCTTGGACGAGCTGAAGAAGACATGGATGGCTAAAGAGCATGACAATTGTCTATTCATTTCAGCCAAGGAAAAGGAGAATATTGACGAGCTCAGGGAGGTGCTTTACAAGAAAGTGCGCGAACTCCACGTGCAGAAGTATCCTTACAACGACTTCCTTTACAATATCGAAGAAGAATAAAGATTATTGGGCTAATAGGGCTAATAAGCCCAATAAGGCTAATAAGGCTAATAACAACAACTAAAAGAAAAGGCTTATGCAATATCGTTCCCTTACCTTTGAAGAGATTGAGATACTCGAGAGCAATAGCTGCTGGGCAGAAGATTGGAGTCGAGTAGAGGTTGCGGAAGATGGATTTCAAGCGAAATTCTTCCATCGTGTCATGTTTTATGGTGACATACAGTTGGGTAGCTTCCAAAAAGAAGTTGAGATAACCAAAGGCTTCGTAAAGCATTCTGGTATCAATGATGCTACTCTTCGTAATGTAACCGTTGGTAACGACTGCCTGATTGAGAAGGTAGGGAATTATATTAATAACTATACGATTGGCGACGATTGTCTTATCTCTAACATCTCTGTCATGGAGACTACGGAGGGAGCTACATACGGGGAAGGTAATCTTATCTCGGTGTTGAACGAGGTAGGTGACGGAAACGTAATATTCTTCCACGACCTCAACAGTCAGTTTGCGGCCTTTATGGTGAAGCATTTCAACGACAAAGACCTCAAGAATGCTATCCGAAGATTAGTGAAAGAAGAGATTGCACGCACGAATCCTGAACGTGGTACGATTGGCAACAACGTCAAGATTGTCAACACAAGAGAGATTACCAACACCGTCATTCAGGACGATTGCGAGATTTCTGGTGCCAGTCGATTGAGCGATTGTACCATTCTAAGTTCTGAATATGCCAGCGTCTACATCGGTACAGGTGTCATCTGCGAGAACTCCATCATATCAGATGGCTCAAGCATTGTGAATAGTGTGAAGATGCAAGACTGCTTCGTGGGTGAAGCTTGTCAGATAAGCAATGGCTTCACAGCCTCACAGAGTGTCTTCTTCGCTAATTCATTCATGGCAAATGGTGAGGCCTGCGCTGCCTTCTGCGGTCCGTTCTGTGCCTCTCACCATAAGAGTTCGCTGCTCATCGGTGGTATGTTCTCTTTCTATAATGCTGGTTCTGGAACAACTTCTCTAACCATGCTTACAAGATGGGACCAATGCACTGGGGCATCTTAGAGCGTGGAACGAAGACGGCAAGCGGTAGTTATCTGCTCATGCCAGCAACGATCGGTACCTTCTCCGTATGTTTCGGTAAGTTGATGCACCATCCAAACACGACTGCCCTCCCCTTCTCTTACCTCATTGCAGAGGCAGATAAGATGTATCTCGTGCCGGGCCGCAACATCACAACGGTTGGTCTTTATCGTGACATACGCAAGTGGCCAAAGCGTGATATGCGTCCACAACAGACACAGAAGAGTATTGTTAATTTCGATTGGCTATCACCTTATTCTGTTGGAGAGATTTTGCAGGGTAAGAAGATACCTGAGAATCTTCGCCAAGCAAGTGGCGACAACGTTTCGTCTTATAACTATCATGAATACGTTATCAATGCTACCAGTCTGCGAAAAGGTATTAAATATTACGATATTGCACTGCGTATTTACATGGGTGCCGTACTGAAACGTGCACATAAATGGGGCTTCTTTGGCAAGCCACAAACAGAAATTGGACTCGGACGATGGGACGACCTCTCTGGTCTTCTGCTCCCAGTATCAGAGGAGCGACGCCTCATCGAGGATGTAAAGAGTGGTAGCCTTGAAACAATAGAAGAAGTAGTCAACCGCTTCCGAGAGATTAACGAGAACTATCGCATCTATCAATGGGCATGGACCTATCGCATGATTCTTGAATACTATGGTATTAATGAGATTACTCCGGAGGACGATGCGCGAATCAAACGAGATTATATCGAAGCACGCCGTGCATGGATTGCAGAGATTAAAAAGGATGCAGAGAAGGAGTATGAGATGGGAGACGTAGACAGAGAGGTCTTCGAATCGTTCGTTAATAGCCTTGACCATGAGGTTGATTTTGAGAATTAAGCTTCACAACCTCTTCACAATTAAAACAATAAACAAAAACTGATTATATGAGAAAACATTTCGTTAACAGTTCCCTTATTAAGGGACTAAGCTTAGGACTATTGTGCTTATTTGCGACTGTGACGGTTTATGCGCAGCGTTACAGCTATGAAAGCATACCGAACGACCCAATGCAGACGCGTATCTATACGCTGAAAAACGGTCTGAAAATCTATCTTTCAGTCAATAAGGAGAAGCCACGTGTACAGACATATATCGCTGTGCGCACGGGTTCACGTAATGACCCAAAGGAGACAACAGGACTCGCTCACTACTTGGAGCACCTTATGTTTAAGGGTACTACCCACTTTGGCTCTTCTAATGTAGAGGCAGAACGCCCTTACCTCGACTCTATCGAGGCACGTTTCGAGCAGTATCGTCACATCACTGACCCAGCTGCACGCAAGCAATGGTACCACCAGATTGACTCAATCTCACAACTCGCAGCTCGTTACAACATTCCAAACGAGTACGACAAGATGATGACTGCCATCGGTAGTGAGGGTACAAACGCTTATACTTCTAACGACGTAACTTGCTATGTAGAGAATATTCCATCTAACGAGTTGGACACTTGGGCAAAAGTTCAGGGTGATCGTTTCCAGAATATGGTTATTCGTGGCTTCCACACAGAGTTAGAGGCGGTGTATGAGGAGTATAATATCGGTCTTACCAGCGACTGGCGCAAGATGTATGCAGCACTCTTTGCAAAGCTCTTCCCTACCCATCCATACGGTACACAGACCACTATCGGTCTTGGTGAGCACTTGAAGAACCCTTCAATCACCAATATCAAGAACTATTTTAACAAGTACTACGTTCCAAACAACGTAGCAATTTGTCTCTCTGGTGACCTTAATCCAGATGAGACTGTGGCAATCATTGAGAAGTATTTCGGTACTTGGAAGCCAAGTTCACATATTGATGTTCCACAGTTCCCAGTACAACCAGCCCTCACAGCACCAGTCGACACGACTGTTATCGGTAAAGAAGCTCCAACCTTCTTCATGGGTTGGCGCGCTGATGCTGGCAAGTCTTTGCAGATGGATACATTAGAGATTGTAGCGCAATTGCTTTCTAATGGTCAGGCAGGACTCTTCGACCTCAACCTTAACCAGAAGTTGAAGGTACAGGAGGTTGGCGCAGGTATCGCAGACATGGACGAATATTCTGTCTTCTATATCTATGGACAGCCAAAGAGCGGACAATCTTTACAGGAGGCACGTGCCCTCGCTTTGTCTGAAATAGAGAAGCTCAAGAAGGGCGAATTCTCTGATGATCTCTTGCCATCTATCATCAACAACTACAAGCGTTACTATTATACACAGTTAGATAACAACCAGTTCCGTGCAAAGCAGTACGTGGATGCCTTCATCAATCATAAAGATTGGAAGCAAGAGGTGGATAAACTCAATCGCATTTCTAAGCTAACTAAGCCAGAGCTTGTGAGATTTGCGAACCAATTCTTCGGCAACAACTTCGCTTGTGTTTATAAGGAGCAGGGCAACGACACTTCTATCAAGAAGGTAGAGAAGCCATCTATCACTCCTATCCCAACTAACAACGACAAGCAGAGTGATTTCTTGAAGGAGATTGTAAACGCAAAGACAACTCCTATCCAGCCACAGTTCGTTGACTATAAGCGTGACCTTACCAAGGCAACAACAAAGAAGGGCCTGCCAGTTCTCTATAAGCAGGACACCTCAAACGACCTCTTTACACTTTGTTTCGTAGTGCCTTACGGTGACGAGCATAACCCAATGCTCAGTTATGCAGCTGGTTACCTTGACTATTTAGGTACCAATAAGCTCAGCAACGAGCAGATTAAGCAGCAGTTCTACAAGTTAGCTTGCGACTACAGCTTCTCAGAAAGAAACGAGGTTTCGTACATCACATTAAGTGGTCTTAACTCTAACCTACCTCAGGCACTTGCTTTGTTGAACAACTTACTCAGCAATGCAAAGGTTGACAAGGAGGCATACGACCTCTATGTAGAGCAGATTCTGAAGTCACGCAGCGACAACAAGGCTAACCAGAAGGCTAACTTCTCTGCCCTCAGAGACTATGCTACCTACGGAGTACAACCCTACTCGCAATATTCCAAGCGAGCAGCAGTTGAAGTCAATGAACCCACAGAACTACTTACCCTCTTGAAGAACTTGAAGAACTATAAGTTGACAGTTCTTTACTATGGTCCTTCAAGTCTGAAAGCGGTTGACCAGCTTGTCAGCAAGACAATCCTTTCACCAAAGAAGTTCGCTGAAGTACCTGCTATCAAGCGTTATACAGAGCAGACAACACCACAAAATGAGGTTATCATTGCGCCTTACGATGCAAAGAACATCTACATGGTTCAGCTCCATAACGAGAACAAGGTGTGGTCAGCTGACCATGCACCAATCATCGCACTCTTCAACGAATACTTCGGAGGTGGTATGAACGCCATCGTCTTCCAAGAGTTGCGCGAGGCACGTGGTTTGGCTTATTCGGCTTCAGCTGTCTATGCTTCGCCTTACCGTTTAGGAGGTAATGAGAGCTTCTACACCTACATCATCACACAGAATGACAAGATGATGGACTGTGTAACAGAGTTCAATAAGTTGCTCAACAACGTACCAGTACGTCAGAGTGGCTTTGATCTTGCAAAGCAAAGTCTCATGAAGAGCCTTGCTTCAGCACGTACAACAAAGTATTCTATCCTCACCTCTTATCTTGCAGCACAGCGTTTAGGTCTCGACACTTCATTGAGTGAGAAGGTTTACAATGCCCTCCCAAGCTTGCAGCTTCAGGATGTTATCAACTTTGAGAAGGAAAATATTGCTAACAAGCCATTCAAGTATATCATCCTCGGTGACGAGAAAGAGCTTGATATCAAGGCTTTGGAGAAGATTGCACCTATCAAGAGGTGACAACAGAAGAAATCTTCGGCTATTAATAAACAGTAGAAAAAGAATACAAAAACATATTATAAACAAATAGAAAAAGCCCTGTCTGCCCTACCTAAAATGGGCAGACAGGTAAACAAAACATTATGGCAGAATTCAAATATGCACCAATGTTCCAATTGGGCAAAGATGACACCGAGTATCGTTTGGTATCAAAGGATGGTATCAGCGTTGGTGAGTTTGAAGGTAAAGAAATCCTGAAGGTAAGCAAAGAAGCTCTTACTTTGCTCGCACAGGAGGCTTTCCACGATTGTGAGTTCATGCTCCGTCGTGCACACAACGAGCAAGTTGCAAAGATTCTGACCGACCCAGAGGCATCAGAGAACGACAAGTACGTAGCTCTCCAGTTCCTCCGCAATGCTGAGACAGCTGTGAAGGGCGTACTGCCTTTCTGCCAAGACACGGGTACTGCTATCATTCACGGTGAGAAGGGTCAGCAGGTATGGACAGGTTTCGAGGACGAAGAGGCACTCTCTCGTGGTGTGTTCAACACCTTTACAGAGGAGAATCTCCGCTACTCACAGAATGCTCCGCTCAATATGTACGATGAGGTGAATACCAAGTGTAACCTCCCTGCACAGATTGACATTGAGGCTGTTGAGGGCGCAGAATATCGTTTCGTAATGGTAGCTAAGGGTGGTGGCTCTGCGAACAAGACTTATTTCTACCCAATGACCAAAGCTACTATCCAGAACGAGGGTACTCTCATTCCTTTCCTTGTTGAGAAGATGAAGAGCCTCGGTACTGCTGCTTGTCCTCCTTACCACATCTGCTTCGTGATTGGTGGTACTTCTGCAGAAAAGAACCTCCTCACTGTTAAGCTCGGAAGTATCAAGTATTACGACAATCTTCCTACTACTGGCGACGAGACAGGACGTGCTTTCCGCGACATCGATCTCGAGGAGAAGCTCCTCAAAAGAGGCTCACAAAGATTGGTCTTGGCGCACAGTTCGGTGGTAAGTATCTTGCTCACGACATCCGTATCATCCGTCTCGCCACGCCACGGTGCAAGCTGCCCTATCGGTATGGGTGTTAGCTGTTCTGCTGACCGTAACATCAAAGCGAAGATCAACAAGGACGGTATTTGGTTGGAGAAGATGGATACCAACCCAAGCGAGTTGATTCCAGAGGAGTACCGCAAGCCGGGAGAAGGTGCGAAGGGCGTAGAAATCGACCTCGATAAAGGGGTATGGATGCTGTTCGTGCTGAGCTGACAAAATATCCTGTTTCAACACGTGTCAACCTCAAGGGTACCATCATTGTTGCTCGTGACATTGCTCACGCTAAGCTCAAGGCTCGTTTGGATGCAGGCGAGGAGTTGCCAGAGTACTTCAAGAACTACCCTGTCCTCTATGCCGGACCAGCTAAGACTCCAGAGGGTTATCCATGTGGTTCAATGGGACCTACCACTGCCAATCGGATGGACCCATACGTAGATGAGTTCCAAGCACACGGTGCATCACTCGTAATGATTGCTAAGGGTAATCGTACACAGGCTGTGACAGATGCTTGTCAGAAACATGGTGGTTTCTACCTCGGTACTATCGGTGGTGTGGCTGCCGTTCTCTCACAGAGCAGCATCAAGAGTATTGAATGCGTAGAGTATCCAGAACTCGGTATGGAAGCTGTTTGGAAGATTACCGTTGAGGACTTCCCTGCCTTCATCCTCGTTGACGATAAGGGTCACGACTTCTTCAAAGAGTTGAAGCCTTGGACGGGCTGCAGCTGCGAGAAGTAACCTACCCCAGCACATTAAACAGCTATACTAACGATGCTATTAATCGTAAATCGTAGGAAAGGACATCCCTTTTCCTAACGAAACATAGGTATAGCCTCATCTTACAAAGCGGTATAAGACGAACTTTTGTAACGTCATTATACCGCTTTTTTCTTTTGCTTCTTTTCTAAAAACAAAGCCTCGTTGGTTACGAAAAATATTGACACAAAATCGTTAAAAATCTCTCTAAAAAGGTCAAAAATCACCCTTTCCACTACCTTTGTAACTAACAGAGAACCAAACACTTGCAAAACACAAAAAGTAAAGGTGCTTTCTTGGACTTCAAAGGGCGTTAGTAACACTTCAATTAACGCCCTTTTGAAAGCCAAAAGGGCACCTTTTGGAAGCCAAAAGAGCATCAATAAAAAAGCACGTTGTGAATTTATTTTACATTGCCCACGAAAGCTATAAACACAACTACTATCCCCTCACATAATACGCAGCAAATTATTGAGCCAAATAGTTGCGTCGTATTGAATATTATTATATATTTGCGATATCTTAATCAATGAGCCCTATAAAAAAAGAAACTAATCTGCAGAGGACTATCCCTAAACACGTTAAATTAATGATTATGAAATTATACGCTTTTTGTATCACATTCATGTTGTCACTGCTTAGTTGCTTTGGACAAGAGACACATATCATCGAACCGAGCATTCTCGAAATCTGTTATCACACAAAGTATCTTAACAGTTATGATGACTATGCACTTAGGATAGGGAAAAATGTAAGTGAATACTTTAGCTATCATACTTTGCGCTTCGATTCCTTAGGGAGCAACCCTGAGACGGCTTTGCCGATAATTAATGAAATGATAAAAGCTGCTCGCAATAATAATAAGACTACCCATAAGGTAGAAAGTCCTAATAGTCGTGATTATCTTTACAGAAATCTTGAAGACGGAAAAATGACAACCTATACACAGGTTTGGGACTCTCACTATAAGATAACAGAGGACATACCCACACCAGAATGGGTTATTCACGAAGACAGTACACGAAGTGTCATAGGCTTTAATTGCACGATGGCGACCACACATTTCCGTGGACGAGACTGGAAGGTGTGGTTCAGTGAGGAGATTCCTTTACCGCTCGGTCCGTGGAAATTAGGTGGACTACCCGGTTTAATCTTAGCTGCACATTGCGATGGCTATTTAGACATAATTGCAAGTAGCATTAAAAGAGAACAATTGTCACCTGTCAAGTTTTATAATTTCTGGGAAAAAAAGTATAAGGATATAGACCGACTCTCTTATTTAAAAAAGGCTTCAAACCATACGCTCTATCCAAAGAATACAATCTTTATTCCCGAAATGGAATTAGAATAAGATATTACTAATGAAGAAATATATTATTTTATGTTTGCTTATCCTACTTGTGCAGTCAATAAGTGCACAGAGGATAGTGGAAGGGATGTCGTTACTGACGTGAGGAGGACACCCTGTGTCTGCAGCTATTATCAAGACTGTAGATGCAACCACAAAAAAGACATTACATTTCTGTCAGACAGATACTAAAGGGAAGTTTACTATCACAGCACAAGAAGGTAATATTCTATCTATTTCAGCAATAAGCTATAAAAAGCAGGAACTAAAGGTTACAATGGATATGCCTGACAGCATATCACATTAGAGGAAGATACGAAAACATTATCGGAGATAACGGTGAAAGCAAAACCAATTAAGATAAAAGGCGATACGATTCAATATCTACTCACTACCTATAAAAAAGAAGGAGACCGAACATTGGCTGATGTTCTTGCGCGTGTCCCTGGTTTTGAGGTGAATAAAGAGAATGGCGAGATACAATACGAGGGAAAGTCTATCAGCAACTTCTATATAGAAGGGATGGATCTGATGGGAGGGAAATATGGCTTGGCAACAAAGTCACTGTCCCAAGAGGATGTAGCAACTGTAGAAGTAATGAAGCATCATCAACCTATCCGTGTATTAGATGATTTTACTTATTCTGACGATAATACTATCAATATTAAGATGAAACAAGGAGCCAAGGCACGCTGGATGACGACCTATAGCGGTGGCATAGGACTAAAGAGTCATGGAGGATTGTGGAATTATGAAACCTTTGCCATGCGCCTGAAGCCTTCTTTTCAGACAATTCTCACCTATAAGACAAATAATATAGGCAAGAATATAAGGAGAGAGACGGACAAACTTTTAAGTTTTGATGAGCTACAAAGTCCTTTGTCAGCTATGCTATCACTTCCTTCTCCGTCGCCTTTATTACTCAAGGGGCGTTCGCTTTTCAACCGCTCACATGCTGTTAGTTTGAATGCGCTACAGCGTATAGATGAAAACTCTCAGGTAAGCGTACAGGTTACATCTGCCAATGACCGTAATGAGGCTACCTCTTTGCGCCATTCAGACTTCTATACGAGATAGCGGTATAAAGACAATAGAAAACGAAAACAGTATTTGGAGAAAAGTAATGACCTCTCTTGCAAAGATAAAAATACGAGAATAACGCTAAGAATCATTATCTTAAAAATGAGCTTTCTGGCGACTTTTCTTGGAACAAACAATGGCTGAATGAACAGGGGACTCATCCGCACACGATGATGGGGAACTTGCCTATTTATACGCTAAAGGACAATTTTAGTATCATGAAGAAGTATGGGAAACGCCTTGTCACTCTGCAATCAAAGAATATAATGGATATACGTCCGCAACAACTATATGTCGATTCGCTGGTGCAGTCTGTTAATCAACATTACTATGAAACGAATACGGATGTAAGAGGAAGTCTTAGAATAGGTAGATTTATTCTATCAGGACAAATAGGAGTAAATGCAGGAGAACACCACTTCACTTCTGATTTAGTGGGCGTTCCAGATAGTATCGGACTGCTGATGGGCAAAAGCAGCTTTACTTTTGCAAGGTTCTATGCCAATCCGAGCATTGAATATATGGTGAAGGACTTTGATTTCACATTATCTGGCGATATGTCTTACAACCATTATAAGTATAGTTTAGATAATGGTCAGTCTAAATTCTTACTCTCCCCTAACCTCCGTATAAGATGGAAAGCCACAGCAACATGGACTTTCTCGGCTGATGCATCCATTAATACAATGCAGATTAATGCTGCCCAATTTTATCCCACTTTTGGTACTGCAAGATTATCAATATATGAATAAAGGTCTGGCAGGCTATAATCTAAACAAAGAGAAAAGCGTAGGAATAGGAGTTGTTTATAGCGATGCTCTGAAAGGCACTTCTATACGATTACGCATAACAAAGGCGTTTGGAGACTCTCCTTATACATCAACCCAAGATTTTGTGGGCAACTATATCGTAGAATCACTGACTCCAGAAGACACGAAGTACAATAGCTGGAATATGTTCCTAATGGGTTCACAAGGCATAGGCTTCTTAAAAGGAAAGCTAAATGTAAAGGCTTTATATAATGCCATGAATAGTTATTTGGTTCAGAATAGTCAACGAATGCCTTACAACACAAAGAACTTAAGACTTACCTCTGATCTTGATATTGGTTTAATAAAGGGTGTCGATATAAATTATAAACTTACTTATGGCTTTCACCAGATGAAGATGCCTGCTTTCGGGAAAACTTCTAACCTAAATAGTTGGAAGCATGAGGGAAGCCTTAGACTACCTCTTTGTAAGGTTTTAAGTTTGGAAACTTTGACGGAATACTATCATAACGAGATTGCACAAAAGAAGTTTAAGGATATGTTCTTTCAAGACTTCACTTTGATATTCAAAGCCAAACACTTCGACCTGAGTCTTGCTTGGAATAATGTCTTTAATAATAAAAACTATAGCTATGGAATTAACAATACGCTTTCAAGTAGCTTTGCAATCAAGACATTTATGAGGTAGAAGCTGATGCTTAACTTCTATTATAAACCTTGATAACTAGTTGTTTGATACTACATAAATAAATTCAACATAAGTTGAGATATGATAGACATCATTATAATACTACTGATGAGCTTACCGCTGATTGTTCTCGGAAGCACTATTGGGCCAGATTCTGCTATCAATTTTGGGTCAAGAATACCGAAAGCGAAACTTAAAAGCGAGGAAGGGCTTAAACGATTGAGAAGAATAAAGATAGCACTAATATTGGCAGGTAGCTTCATCCTTGTCGGTGGTTTCGCTTGTCTTGCCTTTCATTGGGAAGATTATCAACTTGTCGTTATACTCATCCCTGAGATAGTAGCTATCATTTACATGCTGTTACAGCTGTACAAGATAGAGAGGAAGGGGAAGGGTTTACTCGTGCTCATGCTCTCTATCATTGTGATTTTAAGTATGCTTCTTCTCATCGGGACCCTCCCCGTCATAGGGTTCGACAACAATACGATGATTAGAAATGACACTTTGTTTATAAAAGGGTCATACGCAAAAGAAATACCAATATCAAGCATAATCTATATAAAAGGAAATGCAATAGTACCTCCAATCGGAATTAGGACAAATGGAATATCATTTGGTGCATATAATGTTGGTCATTTCCGGACCAAAGATCAAAAGGATGTTTTATTGTATTTACATTCTGACGAAACAAATGTAACGCACATCAAGACAAGGGACAACGAAGATATATACATCAATTTCAAAGACTCGGCGCGTTCGGTTGACTTTACAAATAAGCTAAAAGCATTGTATCTTCAGCCAGCCACACACAACTAACATTGTTTCTTAAAATCATTTATCTGTTTGCTATTTACACCATCGTCTATTCATAATAAAGTGTAAATGCGTTAAACCTCTTATTTCCTGCATCTATTACAGTGTTTTTTAGTATCTTTGCAGAATGAATCCTTGCCAATAGGCAATGGACAGAAGTATCAATTGACAATAATAAATCATACAGAGATAATCATGTTAATAGACTACAAGAAAGGTAAACATATATCAAGATGAACGCTTAATTCTGAAAAGATGTTGACTTTCAGGCAGAAAGGAGAGTTTATCTATCTCATCAGCCGTGTTGGTTCGGGCAAGAGTTCGCTATTTGAAAAGCCATCTATGGCGAATTAGATATTGACAGCGAAAGATGCTGAGAAGGCTGTTGTTCTCGACGAGTGATACCTAACATTAAGCGTAGTCGTATCCCTGCACTCCGCAAACAGATGGGTATTATCTTCCAAGATTTTCCAACTCTTGCATGACCGCTCTGTGGCAAAGAACCTCAAAGTTTGTCTTGCAGGCAACAGGTTGGACCAGCAAACAGAAGATTGAACGACGCATTGAAGAGAGTGTTGGCACGGGGTGGGTATGACCGACAAGAAGAATAAGATGCCAAGTGAACTCTCTGGTGGTGAACAACAGCGTATTGCTATGCACGCGCTTTGCTGAACACTCTAAGATTATTATTGCCGATGAGCCTACGGGTAATCTTGACCCAGAGACGGCTGCGAACATTGTTAGCATTCTCAAAGACTCATGCCAAGCAGGCACAACGGTTATCATGTCTACCATAACATCAACCTCATTGACCAGTTCCACAGTAAGGTTTATCGTTGTCATGAGGGCGAACTTCACCAACTCACCGACAAGAGAGAAGTTTGCGAATTGGCAGAAGAGGCGGCTCCCGTAGGACGATCTGACGAGCCAGAACAAAACGATTAAGTGCATAGAACCCAGCATATCACATTTAGAAAGATTGAAGATGATGAAAGTAATGAAATTCGGAGGTACATCCGTTGGTTCACCAGAACGCATGAAGGGTGTTGCTTCCTTGATAACAAAGTCAGGAGAACCAACATTTATCGTGCTCTCCGCAATGGGTGGAACAACAAACACACTGATGAGATATCAGACTACCTCTATCGTAAGAATCCAGAGGGAGCAAACGAACTTATCAACAACCTCGAACAGAAATATCTCGGCCACGTTGAAGAGCTTTATTCTACTGAGGAATACAAACAGAAGACACGCCAGTTCCTGAGTGAGGAGTTCAACTATCTACGTACCTTCACAAAGTATTTGTTCACTTCATTTGAGGAAAAGAGCATCGTTGCACAGGGTGAAATCCTCTCAACCAACATGGTTGTGAACTATCTTCAGGAGCAGGGCATCAAAGCAACAGTACTTTCTGCACTCGACTTCATGCGCACCGACAAGAATGCAGAGCCAGACGGACAGTATATCAAAGAGCATCTGACAGCTATCATGGAAGAAAATCAGGGCTATCAGATTTATATCACACAGGGCTTCATCTGCCGTAACGCTTACGGTGAGGTGGACAACTTGCAGCGTGGTGGTTCTGACTATACGGCTTCACTTGTGGGTGCTGCTATCAACGCAGAGGAGATTCAGATATGGACTGATATTGACGGAATGCACAACAATGACCCACGTGTCGTTGAGAAGACCGAGCTGTACGCCAGCTGAACTTTGAAGAGGCATCAGAGTTGGCTTACTTCGGTGCAAAGATTCTCCACCCTACTTGCGTTCAACCTGCTAAGTATGCGGGTATTCCTGTTCGTTTGAAGAACACGATGGATCCAGATGCTGAGGGTACAATCATCAACAACACATTGGTGAGAAGAAAGATTGAGGCAGTTGCAGCCAAAGATAAGATTACAGCTATCAAGATTAAGTCGAGTCGTATGCTTGGTGCTTCGGGCTTCCTGCGTAAGGTATTTGAAATTTTCGAGAGCTATCAGACTTCTATTGACATGATTACTACCAGTGAGGTGGGTGTGTCAATGACCATCGAAAACAATAGCCATTTGTCTGAGATTGTTGATGAATTGAAGAAGTATGGCACCGTTACCGTTGACACAGAGATGTGTATTGTCTGCGTTGTTGGCGACCTTGATTGGAGCAACGTTGGTTTTGAAACATTGGCAACCGATGCAATGAAGGATATCCCTGTACGTATGATTAGTTACGGTGGAAGCAACTACAACATCTCTTTCTTGATTCGTGAGGCTGACAAGCAGCGTGCTTTGCAGTCACTGTCAAACGTGCTCTTTAACTAAAAGAAATATTTATTGTAGGGACGAACGCCCTCGACTGTTCATCACTGGAAGCAGACAACTGGACATACGAGGGCGTATGTCCCTCTACAACTCAGATAAACAAACTCCACGACACAACACACATGATGCAAAAATTCCCTATAGATAAGTTTGAGAAGATTGAAACTCCTTTTTATTATTATGACTGTGATCTCTTGAGAGATACCTTACAGGCGATTAATAATGAATTGAAGAAGTATGAAAAATTCATCGTCCACTATGCTGTTAAAGCCAATGCGAACACTAAGGTGCTGAATGTTATACAGCAGACTGGTATGGGAGCCGACTGTGTGAGTGGTGGAGAGATACAGCGCAGTTTAGACTGTGGCTTCCCTGCAGACAAGATTGTCTATGCTGGTGTGGGTAAAGCAGACTGGGAAATCAACCTCGGATTAGACCATGACATCTTCTGCTTTAACGTAGAGAGTGTTGCGGAGTTGGAGATTATCAACGAGTTGGCAGCGAAAAAGGGTAAGGTAGCAAACGTATGTTTCCGTATCAATCCTGATGTGAGTGCACATACACATGCCAAGATTACCACTGGATTGGCTGAGAATAAGTTTGGTATTGCCATGCAAGACATGCTACCTACCATCCTTGAAGCAAGCAGGATGCCGAACATCCACTTTATCGGTTTGCACTTCCATATCGGTTCACAGCTGCTTGAAATGACTGATTTCCGTCATCTCTGCAGCCGTATCAACGAGATACAAGACGGCTTGGAGCAGGAGAATATAAAGATTAAGAATATCAATGTTGGCGGTGGATTGGGCATCGATTACAGCAATCCTGACAAACACCCTATCCCTGACTTCAAGTCTTATTTCTATACTTTTGCACGCTATCTGAATCTAAGAGAAGGACAGAAGCTCCACTTTGAGTTAGGTCGTGCAGTAGTAGGACAGATGGGAAGTCTCATCACTCGCACCCTTTATGTGAAGCAAGGAATGGCAAAGCAGTTTGCTATTGTTGATGCAGGAATGACCGACTTGATTCGTCCTGCCCTCTATCAGGCAAGCCATAAGATAGAAAATCTATCGAGTGAGGAGCCTTTACACGCTTATGATGTAGTAGGACCGATTTGCGAATCGAGTGATGTCTTCGCAAAAGAAATCGAACTTAACACCGTTCATCGAGGTGACTTAATTGCGATGCGTTCTGCCGGAGCATACGGAGAAATCATGGCTTCGCAATATAATTGCAGGAAACTGCCCGTAGGTTATACCTCAGACGAACTTTAATCTATAAGGAAACGAATAAATGTTCACTTTTGATAATACGACCATCATCATCTCAGTAGTGTTGCTTTTAGTAGCATTGCTGACCTCATTGCTCAATCCTTTCTTCCGAAAAGTGAGGATTGCAGAGTATGGTGTGCCTACGCCTACTACCGAAAGTGAAGAAACAAGTAAGGAAGAAGAGGGTGTAGAAGAGGGAAACGAAGCGATAGCAGAACCTGTTATCACTGACGAACAACTCCCTAATCTACCTCCTATCTCGATTATCCTTACACCTCATGACAATGCACAGGAACTCGCTAAGAACCTCCCACTCTATCTGAATCAGAACTATCCAGCAGACTTTCAGGTGATTGTTGTGGCTCCACAGAATGATCATGAGACAAGTGATGTACTGAAACTCTTTGCTTCTAACACTCATCTATACACCACCTTCATCCCTGAATCATCACGCTATATGAGCAAGAAGAAGCTTGCTATAACCTTAGGAGTGAAGGCAGCAAAGTATGATTGGGCCATCATGACAGACGTATGTTGCTATCCAACGGGTGATAACTGGCTGCAAGCCATTGCCCGAAACTGTAAGGAAGGCAAAGACCTTGTGGTGGGCTACACTCGTTATGAGGAAGAAACGCCTGCTTATCGACACTTTGAACGACATTACTTGGCACGCTATTTCATGCGTGAATATCAGCATAATAAGGCCTACGCATGTCCGTTCAACGCCTTAGCCTTCCGTAAAAGCCGCTTCTTACGTGAGGAAGGATTCCGTGGAAACCTCAAGTATATACGTGGAGAATATGACTTCACAGTAAACAAATATGCAAAGGGAAACAACCTTGCGTTTGAGAACTCGATTGAAGGAACACTCATTGAAGAAGTACCAACAGAGAAGGTTTGGCTCGGCACACACCTTTTCTATATGGAGAATCGCCAACACTTGGAACGAACTCCACAGCATCGTTTCCTCCCATATCTCGACCAAACGGCACTGCATGGTAACTACTTCGTGCAATGTATTGCACTTGTAGGCTCTCTCCTATTGGGTATGTGGACGATTTCTATCGCTGCAGGACTATCGCTTATCATATCAATCATTCTGCGCTTAGTCATTGGTAAGAAAGCACTGAAACGTTTTGATATTGATATTCCAGCATGGAAGATTATCCCATACGAGATTGCTATCGCATGGAAGCACCTTGGTTATAAGCTAAAATACCATCGTGCAGATAAATATGACTTCATATCTCACAAACTATAAATGCGCATCCTCCATTACATAGACAACATAAAGGCAGGCAATCTGCTTTCTGATTACTTTCTACGACTCACCACAGCGCAGAAAGAATATGCTGATGTCAAGACGATTACGCAACAAGGGGACTTCAAGAAACTCCTTGCTGACTTTCAACCTGACATCGTTCATATTCATACCTGTTGGGAACGCAAAGCTGCCACATACGCTAATTGGGCTGCAAAGAAGCATTGTGCTGTAGTGTTCTCACCACATTGGGCACTTGATGAGAGAGCAAGAACGACAGAGCAGAAGTCTACTAAGAAGGTGAAGACCCTACTCTATCAGGCAAAGATGGTGCGAGGTATGGATGCTCTCCTTGTCACTAACGAGCAGGAAAGAAAGGAAATTCTGCAGTTAGGATGGACGAAGCGCATTGACATTGTGCAAGATAGCGTTTTAAACAGTTCGTTGAATGATGACGAAATGGCGCAGCAAACGATTTCTTTCTATCGTAAAGTACTTGACACACGCTATCAATTCGCCATGACAGCAATGGAGAAAGATGCAGTTCCAAGTCTGTTACACGTTGGTTTAGCACAAGAGACAACCCACAACCTCTTGCCCAGTGATCAGCTTCTTAACCTGCGAAGTCTGAATCCAGAACAATGGCGAAGAATCTTCCTCTATGCTGATGACGAAGGAATAAGAGAGATTGTAGACAACAGTATCAGCCGTTTACAACTCAATGCGCCCACTATCGATACCGCTGCCATAGAGCGGTTCCCATTGTTGTTGCCCAAAGAAACGACATCGGTTGACACAGATAAGGTGATAGGCAACCAGCCTATGACGCGCCAGCGACTCAGTGATTACTCCAATAAGGAAGATGCTATCATCAAAAGATAGCAACCATCATTGACCAACACTCGACAGATGAGAACGAAAGAAAAACTTTCCTACGGTTGTTGGCTGATTTATACACAGTTATAAAGTATATGATTACGACGAAGACCGACTTGCAGACGCGCTCCGCCACCTCCGCCTCTACCGTTATTCACGTCGTATCATACAGCTCCTTGCTGAGAAGGTGCTACTGAAAGAGGGATTCATGCCTATCCCTCCACGTGATGATAGGAAAACAAAGGGCATCAAAAGAAATAATTTCGTACAAAGACATTAACGCATGACACATAAGAAATACGATTTAAAAAAGGATGAACGTTATTTACGACTATTAGCAAAGTCGTTCCCAAATATTGCAGACGCTACAACTGAGATTATCAACCTTGAGGCTATTGCACACCTCCCTAAGGGTACAGAACACTTCCTTGCCGACATTCATGGTGAGTATCAAGCATTCCAACACGTGCTTAAAAATGCCTCTGGTAACATAAAAAAGAAAGGTAAACGAGCTCTTTGGTGAAAGGCTTAGAAACATTGAAAAGCAAGAGCTTTGCACACTGATCTATTATCCAGAACAGAAGTTGGAGCTCGTTAAGAAAGAGGAAAAGGATATAAAAGACTGGTATCATATCACCATACACCGCTTGATAGAGGTATGCCGTGATGTGTCCAGCAAATACACACGCTCAAAGGTTCGGAAGTCTTTACCTGCTGATTTCTCCTATATTATTCAGGAGTTGCTACACGAACATGCAGACGATAAGGATAAGACCGACTATGTGAGTGCTATCATCAAGACGATTATCTCAACTGGACGAGCTGACGACTTCATCATTGCAATCTGTGAGGTAATCCAGAGATTAGTCATCGACCAGCTGCATATTTTAGGTGACGTGTACGACCGTGGACCAGGTGCTCACATCGTTATGGACACCTTAAAGAATTATCACAACTGGGATGTCACATGGGGAAACCACGATATCCTATGGATGGGCGCTTGTGCTGGTAACGATGCGTGTATCTGTAATGTTATCCGTATTGCCCTGCGTTATGCAAACATGGCTACCATTGAGGATGGATATGGTATCAACCTTATTCAGTTGGCTACCTTTGCAATGGACGTATATGGTGATGATCCATGCGAGGAGTTCATGCCAAAGATATCGAAAGACAATCCACTCGACGAACGTAGCAAGACGCTGACAGCACAGATGCACAAGGCTATCAGTATTCTTCAGTTTAAGATTGAATCACAGATGATCAGTCGTCATCCGCTTTGGAAGATGGACGACCGTCGTCTTCTCAAAGCAATTGACTATAAGAAGGGTACGATTCTTATCGATGGCAAGGAATACAAGATGCGCTCATGCAACTTCCCAACCATTGACCCAAAGAATCCTGAGAAGCTTACAGAAGCAGAACAGGCACTCATTGATCGTCTACATCAGTCGTTTACTGGTAGCGAGAAGTTGCGCAGTCATATCCGTTCTCTGCTTCGTCACGGCTGTATGTATAACGTCTTCAACCATAATCTCCTTTATCATGCCTCTATCCCACTCACGAAAGAGGGCAAACTGAAAGAGGTTGAGATAGCTCCGGGTGTGAAATTGAAGGGTAAGGAGTTGCTTTATCAGACTGGTATGAAGATTCGTTCTGCCTTCCAGACAAATAACGAACTGCAGACAGAAGAAGAGCGTCAAGATGCTATCGACTTCTTCCTCTTCCTTTGGTGTGGACCTGATAGTCCGCTCTTTGACAAGTCAAAGATGGCAACCTTCGAACGCTACTTCATTGCAGAGAAGGAGACACATCATGAGGAGAAAGGCTACTACTTTGGGATGCGCGACAACGAAGATATTGCAGATATGATTTTAGATGAGTTTGATGTGCTACAGCCTAACCGCCACATCATCAACGGTCACGTTCCCGTCCACGTCGTCAAGGGTGAGAATCCTATCAAGGCAAATGGCAAACTGATGGTGATTGATGGTGGTTTCTCACAAGCTTACCACAAGGAAACGGGTATTGCTGGTTACACTCTCGTCTACCACTCACGTGGCTTCCAGCTCGTACAGCACGAGCCTTTCACATCAACAGAAGATGCCATCGAACGAGGAACAGACATTGTTTCAACCATTCAGATTGTTGAGATGAATCAACAGCGCCTACGTGTGGAAGACACCGACAAGGGTACGGAACTCCGTCTGCAGATTGAAGCCCTAAAAGAGCTTCTCTATGCTTACCGCTGTGGCTTCCTCACCGAGCATGAGCGTAAGACTCCACCAAAGGCATAAACAATGTTCTTTGAACATTGAGGTTTGAACTTTGAACTTTATGATTAGAGTTTATAGCTTTGAACTTTCCGTTATCGGTAATCATATTGTACATTGTGATTTATAGATTATGAATTAATTTAAGTTTCACACAGAGTCACGGAGTTAATGGAGATTCTCTACTATAGAGATACATCCCAACATATACTCCATTCCTCTGTGTGATATTTTTTAACCTCACTCTTTGAGGTTACACTTCAAAACTTAATGTTTGCCTTTTAGAAATATAATTACAAAGTAAGAAAATAAAAGTCAGGTAAAGAGCCAGAAAACCTACGATTTTTACGCCTTTCTAAGTTGATTTGATATCAGCGAATTACTGAATTGCTTTTTCAAAAAGGTGCTTAATTAGCCTTCAAAAGGGCGTTAGTTAGACCTCAAAAGGGCATCTTTTGCAAGCCAAAAGGGCGTCTTTTCAAAGCCAAAAGAGTGTCAACGATTTCTCATCTAACGAATTTTCTTTACAGAGTCTAAACACTAAACAAGAATAACACATAGAAACAATAGGGACTTATTACAGTTTTGCTACTATTATCGGGCTATATAAATAAAATTAATTATCTTTGCCCTAAAAGAAAATTTTAGCTTTGATACATTCGGTTTTGATAAATACGAAGATAAGAATTTTTGTAACGGTAAATACATGAGTGCAGAATATGAAGAGAGTCTTATGTAAAAAGTTCTCCAGGAAATAAAAGGTTTAAAATTGGAAGGAGGAGGTTTCTAATTTATAACCAATAGCCAAATAAAAAGTCAACCGACTCATTCATTTGGGAACTGGAAAAAAATAATTCAATTTAGTCACTGATATTTATGATAAAATCAAAAAGGAGTTTCTACACAAACTGGAGTTTTTCTATAGAAATTTGGGTAGCATTTGGTCTATAGAAGACTTTACAAACGATAGAAATGTTCAGAGTCTCTTAAAAGATTATTTATTGGTTCTTGAAGAAAAGGGTATCGTAAAAAATATCGAAGACAACAAATTTAAAATAACGAATTTGCCATCAAGCATAATGTCTTGTCAGTCTAATAGCGAAACTAAAGAATGATAAACTTGAAAACTGGAGAAGTCATAAACTTTAAATAACGTGAGTTCGACGAATTCAGAACAATGCAAGCTGTGTGTCAATGGTCCTTTGTACATTGATGCACGGCTTCTTTGGAAACAGGCAATAGGCAGCAATTGCTCCTAATAGGTTGACGATGAAATTGTCAAAGCATCTATGTCTGGAGTGTTCCACCTGCGCAATGTTCTTTAGTTCATCATTCACCGTCTCTATAATGGCTCTTTTTCTGAGTAAAAGTCTGTCTGAAACACTCATTAACGCTCCTTTCATGTTACTTTTCAATTTGGTAATAAGCTGTATTCCGTCAACGAAAAGCCTTTGAAAAAGGTTCTTGCTGATGTAGCCCTTGTCACCGAATAGCTTACCATATATAAAATCTATGAATGCTTTGTACTCCAAAGGCTTACGGTCATCAATATCTCCTGGCGTTATCATAAAGTTGAGAACCTCTCCTTTCTCATTGCAAATCAAATGCAATTTGAAACCGAAAAACCATCCCATAGAGCATTTTCCTCTTTGAGCTATACCTTTGAAAACCTTGTGAATATGTATTCTTTGGTTTTTGCAGCCACGTAGTGGTGTGCTGTTAACGAAACCACACGATGCCTATTCCTCGTCATCTTTGATTTCCATTGCCGCCTGTGTATTCCGAGCCTCATCAAACTTCGCTTTCATCGTTGGGTTATTAGTTGTAAGTCTACGAATGGTCAATTTCTCGGTATCCTGAGTAGCAAGACGCAGATTATTTTCACTGCTAACCAACTCCGCACGCACCTTTTGCAATTTAGATATGGTAGCGTCTATATCCCTAATCGCATCATCAAACTTCCTTGTATAGAGTTCATAATGTCTACTAAACTTTTCTTTGAAGTCCTCCATCTTTGCTTCAAAGTTCGTTACATCCACCTCCTTACTCTGTGCTAAGAAGAGTTGCTTCTTGTATTCCAAAGTGTTCTTCGATGCCTGCACCAACAATGTGATAAAAGTCACAAAGAATTGTGGGCGAATAATATACATCTTCGGGTAGACATGACTCTTATTTACGATACCACTATTATATAGCTCACCGTCTGCCTCCAACAAACTGACCAATACAGCATACTCACATCCTTTCTTCTTTCTATCCTCATCTAACTTCTTCAAGAAGTCTTCGTTCTTATGTTTAGTGGCAGTAGTATCCATCTCGTTCTTCATTTCAAACATAATAGATAGGTATTCTGTTCCATCCTCTCTATCTCGGAAGATGAAATCACCCTTCGTACCATCACTCGCATCATTGTCTTTTTCAAAATAAGCATTAGGCATCAGTGGGCGCAGATAACGCTCGAACTCAATACTACAATGCTGCTCTAACGTCTCACCAACCATCTTTGTCGACATCTTCGATTTCAGTTCTTTGTAGTAGTCTATCTGCTCTTGCTTCATGCGCAATTCTCTCTCATGCTGCTTCCGCAAGTCTGCTTCATATAGCTGAGCCTTACTCCTCTCCTGCTCTATCTCGTTCTGCAGCATCACAATCTTATTTTTCTTTCTCTTGTGCTGCCTGCTGCGCCTTGTTACGCTCATCCATCACAGCCAACTGCAGTTTGTCCCCACTCTGGCTAATCTCCGATTTCAACTCACTGATCGTCTTTTCCTTCTCGGCAAGTGCAATCTTCATTTCACTTGTCTTCTGTACCTCTATCCCTTCTAACCGTGCTTTTAGTTTCGCTATCTCCTCACTCATCTCCGACTTCTGTCGAGACAACTCAATCTCTTTCTCACCTTTCAGTCGTTCTATCTCAGCCACCTTCTGACCTAATTCCTTCTCTTTTTCCGACAACTTACTTTGGAATGTCTGCTCGGTCTTCGTCGTAACCAACGCCAATTCAGCCTTGTTACGCTCGTCCATCTCAGTCATTCTTCTCTTCACCTCGGATTCGATTTCCTTTGTCTTAACCTGGTTCAATATAGAAGCATAGTCGGCCTCATCCACCTTGAAGATATTTCCACACTTAGGGCATTTTAGTTCTTTCATAATCCTATTCTTTAAAGTTATTATTTATGTTACGTGTGCAAAGGTAACACACATGAGTGCAGCCTTTCTGCATAGAAGATTAATTTTCTTATTTGTCAAAAAGAAAACTATATTATTAGACGTAAGGTTTATCCTCTTACTTTAAATAAAAGCCAGAAACTTGCAGATAACATCTTTCTTCAGTCTCACCATCTTTACTCCACCAATGAGCCAAAGACAATCTGATTAATGTATCTTCAGGGATTATGTCTGGTGTGTCACCTAAACCAACATAAGGAATATACTTATTCCTCGTCGAAAAACCACTCATATACGCAAGTCGTTTCTTTATGCTACCATCCACATTACACAAATCATTTTTACGCAATGGTTTGTCATTTACCCAAAAGCATGTACTATAATTGGGTGTTCTATCTTTTGAAACATAGAAACAATAATTATCTTCGATAAGACAATTATCAAAACAGTTAATCAAAGGACCACGGAAAACACATATTCCATGCTTATCCAATTGATCAAGAAATGCGGTTGATGTATTACAAGATGCCTTTTCGACAAGCATCCGAGAAGAAACATTTGAATCTTCCAAATGAGGTGCAGGTCTACGAGAGTTACGCACATATACGCAATCCCATATATCTCCCACTTCATACGGACACTCCGTTTCCTTTTCATGATAACTCATTAACGTTCAAAAGTCGCACTGAGAGATTCTGGTCTAAATCTACACCTCCGACACAAACACGAGAATCTTTCATCCTCGTTTTTGATACAATAAGAATTTTACTCATGTCAGTTTATAAATTAGTAATAGAATAGGAATATATTTCATGTATTCGGTTAACAACTAAAGACCGGTGGCAAGCCTCAGCTTTCTCTTCTACACAGAAAAAGACAATCCGGTTATAACCTTCGTTCTCTATCGTACGCATTAGAGTTTCTATATCATATCCATCGAGTATCTGATGTACATACTCATGCACAAATACACTACCCAGCTTCGTACGTTTTTGTTTCGTTTCGCCTATAACTTTATCCGCCTCTTTTTGCTTCATTCTAATTTCCTTTGTAGGGGATAAATCTTTTATGTAGAGATAACCAATACCAAGTTCCTTCAACTTTGCTTGTAGATAATTACTATTGACGTACTTATACTGGCTACCTCGTACTCCACGCCGTTGGCGAATATCGACAAATAAGTCGATTTGTGCTTCAATTAATTTAGAAAAAAATGTTTCTTCCGTTGTACCATAAACTCCGATAGTGTAGATTTCAGTCTTCATATTGATAACTCAGTTGTATTGTTGATTTGTATGATTTGCGAGACTTGAAATAAGGCTCTGGCTGATCTGAGAATAAAGAATTAGGCTCCCAGCCACGACATAAACCTCTTATCACATCCACTTCTGAAATACTTTTAGATACATCTATGATGTGACGCATATTAATCTTATACTGGAAATAAAGTTCACGCCCTATCAGTTTACTTCTGTGACATTCTGATGGATTACTTTCACTACACATCAATGCGACACGAAGACCATTTTCTGAAGCAAGAACCAACCTTTCCAGTCCTCTCTTGAAACGATAGTCTTTTGCCATCTCCTTATAATCAAAGAAACCATCATCATCAAGACACTCGGTACTTAAAGGTCTACCTCCTATATATGAGTCACTCTCTGGATTACCCCACCAATCGTATCTTATCTGGCAGTAACTACTCAAATCTCGCTTCAAGGTCTCTTGATTAAACTCAGGATTCCACTTTGAATAGGGTATAGTCCTCACGTCAATAAGATAGGAGATCTTGAAAGAATTAAGCTCTTCGATAAACTCCTCTATGGACTTATGTCCGTGACCTATAGAATACAGTGATGTCTTCATACTCATACCTTTTACTATTGCAAAATATAAGATTTTTATTTTTGAATAATCACTCGGAAGGTCATAAAAATTAACACATGAGAATTAAGTTCCATAGGTTTTTAAAATTGCGGGCTCTTTCCTTTATATATCTATAAAATAGAGAAAGCCTCTGCTCTGAACTTACATCACAACAACTCTCCATCCTCCAACTTTATTTCTCTCTTCGTTTGCTGTCATTTTAACTTTGTCTTCCAACCCACTACGAACTAACGACTTAATCGTTTACAAGGAATAATAAGTATGACAGAAAGATTATTCTTCGTCCTTCTACAGCCTACTGTCAATCATCTCCTTCCTAAACTGTTGCGCTCTTTGCAACAGTTCAGAAAGAAGACATCATATCAGCATCAACGCCTACTTATCATCTGGGCCGTCTTCTGCAACCCAACTATAACTTACAGCGTCGTTCTCTGGCAACTCATAAAGCGGACAATCTCTTCTTGCGTCCATGTCATGACCCACACTTTCAAGGTCGGTGATACAAGAGCCTGTTGCAAAGAAATACATCGTAATGATAATACTGATGGCAACATCCACTTCTTTCTCCGATGCTGTAGGTGAGATATGTGACTCATTATTGCGCCACTCCTTCACCATCAGCAGATAATGATAGAGCTGTTTGTATTGATCATTTTCACTGTATTTCAAGTTCCATAATGGTCGTATGGCATGGATAACATCTTTCCACGTAACGTCTTGTCCTTCATATTGAGGACGCACCTCTGTCTTCCTCATTAAGAAGAAGAGCTTTTTCAAGTATGCCTCAAACTTAGTGACCAATAGATTGAAACTTACGAACTTGTCTACGATTGTGGCCTTCTTAACAAACAGATTGGTGAAGGCACGCATGATGAAGAGTCCTACTCCATCTAACTTTTCCAATGATTTCTTGTCTAATACGTAGAACACACTATCAATGACCTCGTCCTGTCGACGCATATACTTACCGACTCTTGTCAAGGTGTTAGCTAAAATCTCGTCAATCCTTGCCTTTACCTTATCAATATCCAGTGCTGGCTCTTCTGGTTCTTCTTCTACTATTGGTACTACAGTAGTCTCTTCTTCCTTTTGTTCCTCATCACTTTCAAGTGTTACATCATCCTTTAGCCATGCATCAAGTATCTTCTTCCTTGCATCCAAGTCAAGTATAAATTTCCGCAGTACACTGTCTGTTTTAGGTATGACCATGAAGGCAGGAATTGTCTCACCTGTTATCTTTGCTAAGAAAGCACATGTCTTTTGTAGGTCGAGCGTAAGTTTTAAGTTCTCAAAGCGATTAAACTCATTCAGGTTCTGTTCATTGACATCACTACTCATGATATTAATGAGCTGACTTGCATTAAGTCCTGTTGCCTCACTTAACGTCATGATCTGTTTGCGCAATTCTTTTATCTGATACTCTGCGATATAGTCGTATATCGTTTTCCCTTTATCGAGGTGTAAGTCTCCACTCTGTATGTCATGTAAGATGATAAGTGCCGTATGCTGGTCTTGTTGCGACAATGTAGCGAAAGTCTTACACAGTTCTTCCAGAGCCGTCTTAGTAAGTTCACTACCTGGTCCTTCTGTATATAAGTTCTTAATAAACTTATGAAACTTTGCGTCTATATACTCTGCATTGATAGTTCCCGTACCTGTTTCGGTGATATAAGTATCAATCTTATATTCCCATTCGTCTTTAGACTCACTGGTTGTTGTCCCATCAAACAATTCACGATAACGCTGTAACAAGATATAATAGGTCTGCTCGTCTATTTCCATCTCTACCTTTATGTACGTGTCACCATGCTGGAACTCATATAAAGTCTGCTCCCACACGAATCCTTGTAGCTTTGCTGCTTCTATCAAATGGGTCATCTCCGAGAAGCATTTCGCAAACATATTTCTGTCTTCACGTGAGTCAGGTAGTCGCTCAAAGTCTTTGATATTATGAGAATGGAAGATGTCTCTAATGGTCAGAAAACGCTGATTGATATTAGAGAGGTTCTTCTCTAACTTGTCTACAAACACTCCTAATGGTCTGTCTACATACACCTCTAAGGCGTCGTTGACATTCTGCTCCATGGTGTATGGGTAGCTATACCACTTGATAATACCAAAGGGTTTCCCTTCTCCAAACAAACGATTGGTACGAGAGAAGGCTTGAATAACATCCACATACTTCATCACCTTATCAACATATAAGGTGTTGACCCACTTTGAGTCATAGCCTGTCAACATCTGTGTCACAACAATCAGCAGGTCTATCTGTTTGCTATGGTCTGCTTCTATGCCGATATAGGGTTTCTTATGTGCCAACCTTTTAGCCACATCCTTCTTGTATTTGGCATAGTTAGAGAGCTGAAAGGTCATCCCGTATTTGGCATTATAATCTCTCAACATCTCGATAAGTGCATCCTCACGTGCTATCCCACCATCAGAGTTATCGATGTTATTATCGAAGATGGCTACTACGTTCATGGATGGATAATGCTCTTTGAACAGTTTGTAATAGCTGATGGCTTCTGATATTTTCTTCGTTGCTAAGATGGCATGAAACTTACTATTCTTGCTCAGTCTGTCCCATCCTTTCATAATATCCTGCACTACAGCCAAGTAGTGTTCGTCTCTCTCATAGAAGTCCTTTGGCAAGTAATGCTCTATTCCATGTACTTGTTTCCCATTGTCAGAATAGGTAGTTGGCATTTGCAGCTGAAACATAAAGCGGTCATAGATACTGCGTAGTTCGTCGTCGCTCTCTATGAGTTCTAAGTATTCTTCCGTTGTACGTGTCTTTACTTCTGCCTCCGGGTCACGCTCTTTCAGTTTTAGGTCTATCTGTCGGAACGCTACTAACTCACGCAACTCATCATCGTTGTAGGTGTTAACCCTATATGGGTCAAAGCCCAATACGTTTCCATCTGGAATTGCATTGGCTATGGTGTACTTATGAAGCATATCGCCAAAGAGCGTCTCTGTCATTATCTCGTGCTTTGCGTTCTCTTCAAAGACAGGTGTTCCTGTGAAGCCGAAGAGCAATGCACGTGGGAAGGTATGCTTGATACTGATGAGCATTTCACCGAACACACTACGGTGACACTCATCAATGATGAACACCAAGCGTTTCTTACCTATCAGGTCTATTAGCTCCTTAGAGATGGCTGCTCCTTCCTTTATGTTACTCATCTTTTGGATAGATGTCACGATGAGGCGGTCGTCCTTATCCGTACTTTTCAGTTTGGCAAGCAACACTTTGGTGTCCGACGTGTCTTGTATGGAGTCTGTCTCTCCTGCAAATCCTCTATATTCATCAAGCGATTGCACTGCGAGTTCTATGCGGTCGAGTAGGAACACTACCTTATCTGCATCACCAGAGTTGGCTATCAGTTGTGCCGACTTAAATGATGTCATCGTCTTACCCGACCCTGTTGTGTGCCATATATAACCGCCTCGGTGCTTATGGTCGTCCCAGTTTGTTTGCTTAACGACATCGCTTATCTTGCTAACGGCGAAGTATTGATAACTACGGAGCACCTTCAGGGTCATGTCCTTGTCGTCGGCAATGGTGTAGAAACCTACTAACTGGTGTGCCATAGGGATTGACAGTAGGTCGGTGGCTACCTTCTTCCAGTCGTTGACTACCGTGTTGTTAAAGTCTTCCCAATGGAAGTAGTACTGTGGTTGGAAGGCGTCTTCTTTACCGTGGTTGGCGAAGTAGAGTGTCTCCTCTGGCGTCATTGCCACAAAGACTTGCACCATAGAAAAGATGCCTTGCGTGAAGACGCCTTCATGCATATAACGTTTCAACTGGTAACAAGCCTGACTGACGTTCACCTTGCTGCGCTTTAGTTCTATGTGGATGACGGGCATACCATTGATAAGCAGCATCAGGTCGCCTCGTCTGTCGCCAGCCATAACCTCCTTGGTCTTGAACTTTGGTTGTCGAACTATCTGATAACGACTTTGTCCAGCAGAGATTTCCTTGGGGTCGAATATCTTTAGATAGACAGTCTTACCATAGTTATTACGATCCTCTTGGCAGTCTCGCTTGATACAAAGCTGCTGTCCATTGATGAGGTTGTTGATAGCGTAGGGCGAATCACAAAGGTTTACTTGGTCAATAACCTGCTGCATCTCGCTTGCTGTGAGCGGATGGTTACCCAACTGGTCTACGCCTCGGTTGTTATCATAGATGATATTAGCCCAGTTTTGCACAAGCTCTTCTTCGGTTGGATTCTTTATGACTTCGTTCCAACCGTGCTGGAGCAGGTGGTTGGTTAATGCTTCTTCAAATTCAAGTTCCTTTACGAAACCTTGTATGTTGTTACTCATAATCATTCTGTCATTAGGTCGTTATACAAACATTTTGTCTAAGCAAGCAGCCTTTATCTGCTTTAGCTTCTCTAATCGTTGCGTCTGAAGAGCTATCTGCTTATCTAAAGAGGTGAAGTAGGAGGCTATCTGCTGTTGCTCTTCTAACATTGGGGGAATCATTATACTTCCTTGTAGAAATGCTTCATCACTGATATTCATTGTGTTCTTGGCGCCTTTATTAATTAATGGGAGCAAATATTTGTTTATCCTGAATGTAGGCTCAAAATAATAATGTATATATTTAGAACTTACTCCTTCTTTAGCAGAATATACAGCATACAATACTGACACAATACCAGTCTCACCTTCATTAACTTTCACAATACCGTATGGTTTAGCTTTTAAGGGAGACTTTGTATAGACTATCTGGTTAGGTCTCAAGACATTGTAGTTGGTTACGGATTTTCCAGCATAACTACGACCAAGCAATTTTATTTGATTAACGACACCTTCATCATCTGATACAGACAGGACTTCATTAATACCATATTTATCATCCAAATTCTTTTCGGCACTTATATCAAGGAACTCACCTAATCGTCTATTTACCCACTCTCCTTCAAACCCTTTGAACCTAATCTTAGGTACGGTCTCTCCCTTCTGTGGGAACATTGCTTGTAGGCTCGCTTCCTTCACTTGCTTTAATGAAGCAAGGCGAGAAGAGACTGTGGAGATGAGCTTATCTATCTTTTCAAGATAATTACATATTGTCTGTTGTTCTTTAGAATTTATAGGATAAGGAATAGGCATCTGTATAAATTGCTCATCAGAGATAGATAATCTGTCAAAACGAGCGCCACAATTTCCACTAATACGCATGAACTTATGCCATTTATTACTTTTGAAATAATGACACAAATAATCCTTATTTATTCCATTTATCTTGAACACAAGATATAATGGGGACATCACTCCTGTATATCCAAGTTCGTTCTTATTTATTGGTCCAACAGGAGCCGTCACAGATACACGTGGGTTATAAACAAAATCATCAGGCTGAACTATATAATACCCACTTATATTGTTGCTATTTGCGACATCAAAATCAAAGTAGTCACGTTGATCTATTATGCCGTATTCTGCAGAATTAGTCAGTACAGCAGAATATAACATCCTTGCATTCTTCTCATTTACTTTTGAAAAGAAATTCCTCAGAGTGCTTACTTCCCAAGGTTCTTTGAATCCCTAAAACTAATCTTCGGCTTCATACTCTTACTCCTTTATCAACTCCTTTAACCCTTCTATTGCACGCTCATCACCTGTTAGTTGGTCTATGAGTCTTGCTAACTCTTTGTTTGTTGAGGCAAACTCGTCATTGATTTGCTTATAGCTGACTGCATACTTCTTGTTCAGAGCAACGACAGACGTCTCGAGTGTGGTAAGTACCGAACGTAATGTATCGTCTATTCCGTTACATACTGGCTCTATCCACTTCTCGTGTAAGAATGTTGCCACCTCTGCATCGGATAGGTTTTCGATAGCTTCTACGGTCTTATCAATAAGCTGCTGCTTCGCTGTTCTTATCTCTTTGTTTGTCTTTGTCTGCTCATTCCAGAGTGCAACTATCTTTTCGAGCTTCGCTTTCGTCTCTAGTTCTACGTCAGCCTTGGGCTTTGCATTGGCCTTAATGGCTGCCTTGTCGAAGGCATTGTCCTTCTCGGCGTCGCAATAACTCTCCGTCTCTTCCTCTGTAAACGAATCGTGTAGGTCGTCGAGTTCGCTCGCTATGACCTCTATGCGTTGTTGCATATTGGCAATAGCAGTAAGTTCTGCTTGGAACTTCGCCTGCTGAACAAACTCAAAAGGAATGATGCGACCCTTTACACCGTCTGGTACTTCTATCTCTTCATCGCCCTTCTTCACCATCTTATAAGCTGTCTCCACCTCACGAGTAGCGTTAAGTCCGTCTTGCTGCAGGGTCTCAATGTCGTTGACTATCGTCGGCCAATTGTCTGCTAAAGCCTGATAAGCAGCATACTTATCCACAAGTGCTATATTCTCCACACGCTTAAAGATGTCGGTGGCTATCTCGTCTAATGCAGTGAGTTCGTGAACAGTCATCGTGTTGTCTATCAATCGTTGGTGCATAGCATTGGCAAACCATCAAAGGCCTTGGCGAACTGCTGGTTAAACGACTGTACATCCGCATTGTTTTCTATCGTCTGCCTCACCTCCTCCGTGCGCAAAAGAGAATAAGGCTTGTCCTTCTCTGGCGCAAATAAGTCGGCCCGCAGAGATGGGAAAGCCTCCCAATAGCGTTGCAGACTGTCTATTTCAGCGTTAGGAATACCCCCAAAGACTGTCGCATAAATATCGTAATGTTCGGTCTCCTCATTGCCATCTACATAACGAGGAATATTCAGGTTGTACCCATTCTCACGTATCTCATCACGACTGACAGTGCGAGAGAAGCCCCTCACCGTGGCACGGTCGCGCACGGTGTCAGCAATCTTCTTGATGTCACAAGCCCGCAGTTTGTTTTGTTTTCCATCTTTCACAAAGCACTTGCTGGCATCTATCACCAGTACATCGTCATTCTCCCGATGTTGCTTTAAGACCATGATAAGCGTAGGAATACCCGTCCCAAAGAAGATGTTAGCAGGTAGACCGATAATCGCATCAATGTTGTTTTTCTCAATAAGGTTTGTCCGGATCTGTTCTTCTTCGCCTCCACGGAACAACACACCATGAGGAAGAACTATTGTAAGGATGCCATCTGGCTTCAGATGGTGTAACTCATGGAGCAAGAAAGCATAGTCGGCTTTGCTTTTAGGTGCTACACCGTAATTCTTAAATCGGGCATCCATCTCGCGGTCAGTTGGGTCCCAATGCTGGGAATAAGGCGGATTGCTCACAACGGCATCGACGTAGAGCGGCTTGTTCATTTCGCTTCCTACCTGCTGTAAAGGCCAGTCCTCATCTAATGAGTCGGCACAACGTGTATAGATATTGCTGGGCTGAATACCCCGCATAACAAGGTTCATACGGGTGAGATTGTAGGTATTCTCCTTCAGCTCTTGCGCATAATACTTCACTTTATTCTTATCGGCAATGTGTCGGCCAACCGACTTACCGATTGTAATCAGTAGTGAACCAGACCCAGAAGTAGGGTCATAAATCTCTATCTGAGGCTTATTCCTCTGACTCTCCGCCACGAGTTCAGACATAAGGATAGCCACCTCGTGGGGCGTATAGAACTCGCCTGCCTTCTTACCTGCACTGGCGGCAAAGTTACCAATCAGATACTCGTAGACGTAACCCAAGACGTCATAGTCCTGTGAACCATCTGTTGGGATATCTTTGATAAGTTTGATAAGCTCTTTAATGGCACGTGTCTGACTTGCTGTACTGTCGCCCAACTTACTCAAACCAGCCTGTAACGTCTTGAAGATACCATCATAGACAGGCTTATAGTTTGGACTTACCAATCGGTCGAACGAGTTAAGAGAGACACTTAAGTCGCCTATATTGAAGTCGCTATCGGGTTTTATCCATGTTGAGAAGAGGTGGTCGTAGGCTATGAAGTAGCCTATGTTGTTCTTACAGTAGTCTATGATGAGTTTAGCGTTCTCGTCGTCATAGTCCTCAACAAGGTTTACTAAGTCTTCTTCTCGCCATCCTGCCTTCAAAAGATAGTTCACCTCGTTATCAGAGAGGAACTTATAGAATATCAAACCAAGAATATAATCCTTATACTCAATGGCATCTATCTTCGAACGCATCTTATTGGCAGCTGCCCAAATCTTGTTTGCAAGTTGTTGTTTGTTCATATTGTGGGTTTCTTTTTTTGTTCTTTTATTTCCTATTTGCTGCAAAGTTAACGATTATCTGTGCAGCCTTCGTGCATTGATAGATATTTCTGCAAATTATCTTTTAGCTTGTCTCTAATCTCGCTGCGTAACCATTCGGGGGAGAGTACCTCAACATCGGGGATGAAGGAGAGGATTTGTTGGGACAGTTCACGGTTGGGTTTCACACTAATACTGACTGTGTTGGGCTCGAACAATACACGCTGTGAGGAGTGGATAGGCTTCGAAAGAACGTAAGGAAAACGCTGAGGCGAGAAGCGCAAGACGACCTCCTCGGTGGCTACATCACCGTAAGGAACCGACACACCGATGACGTCATCGAAGTAAGATGCAAAGTCGGTAGTGACATTCTCAACGAAGGATTTAGTACCACATGCGTAGCTTTCGATACGGTCTAAGGCGTAGCTTTCAATCTTGCCCTTCTCATCATTCAGCCCAAAGAGGAACCAACGACCATTGTATTGCTTGACATAATAGGGATAGACCACGATATTTCGCTTCTCACCCCAGTAGGATTGATAAGCTATCTCAAGCGTCTGATGATTGATTGTAGCGTCGATAATGCCTGCCAGATGCTCTAACCCTTTGAGCATATCATTCTGTTCGAAGGCAATAAGGTTCTCGGAGTTGGCTTTAACCCCGAAGCGATATTCCAAGTTAGAGATGACCTCTTCCAGCCAAGCATTGGTCGGTATGCCACGATAACGGCTGAGCATATCGATTGTTGAACGGAGGTTAGCCACCTCCTCTGTGGTCAGCTCGTTATTAAAGATAGAGTAGTCGGGATCAGAATAATGGTAATAACACTTCTTCCCGTCGTATTGCTGTGCGCGGATCGGTGCATGATAAGGACTCAAACGCAGGTTGGCAATGTCCTCACGTATCTGTCGCAGACTGATGTTATAGCCCAACTTCTCGCTGACAAAGTCGACTAAATCATCTATATTAAACCTCCGATGCTTATTACTGAAACACTGATCCAAGATTTGATAGCGCAGGTAGGCATTCTTGTTGACTGGCATTGCAATGATAATTATTGGTAGAGTAACTTTTACTTTGCTTAGTTATATTACCCACAAAGTTAAGCTTTTTTAATGAAAAATCATCCCTTTTCCGTTATAAATCCTTGTTCAAGGATGAACAATGTCTTTTACATCAAAATCAAAAATTATAGGTTAGCAAAACAACAGACCTATTTGAGTTATTACTCCATTGTTCCACTCGTCTTGCCTCATCTCCCCTTTCTCAAAGAGAATCCTTTTGTGCGTATGTGTACCTACCCATCGGGATTACATAGGTTACGGTAGAGAACTCGTTATAGGTTAAGGTTCCTCTTGGTCACATAGAATAAAAATGGTTCTTCCGTTAAATGGATAGATATATCCCATTAGCTATATATAAAAAGGGATAAACTATAAGATATAATGTAAAAAAGACAAATTAAAAATATATCTAACCATTAGCGTTTCTTTCTGTCTTCTACAAACAGCTTATTCTCTTATTAATCGATATTTGTAAACTCTTTTCATGCGTCTCAAAAACCAATACATGCTCTTTTGGCTTCTAAAAGACACCTAATTGACTTGCAAAAGATGCTCTTTTGGAGTGTTACTAACGCCCTTTTGAAGACCAATTAAGCACCTTTTCTTGCATAACTTTATAACTAACTGATTTTCTGTTAGTTTGCAAAACCTGCTTTTTACACGTGCTTTTGTCTTTATTTATAGATATTATATTCGAAATTATGTAAAGATTTTTTTCAGAACCTTATCTACATTTTTGAAGTATTAAAAATGAAAAAAGGTGGCAGCGTTGGAAGGTAATAATAGAATAGACTATTGACAGTCTTGACGATATTTTCTTTAATGAATAATCTCGGTTTTTCCGTTAAAGCTATACGAAAAGTATCCACGCATTTAACGGAAGAACCATAAAGATAACCTAAAAGGCAGAACTCCTTACTTGGAGTTCTGCCTTAAATTATATCTATCCAAAGTTATCGTACATGATTGCATCCTGATCAACACCGATGCTATCAAGATAATCAGTAACGGTCTTGATAAGCATTGGAGGTCCACAGAGATAATACTCACAATCTTCTGGTGCCTCGTGCTGCTGAAGATACTCATCACGGATGCAGTTTACAGCAAAACCAGTGTAATACTTCACGCCAGCCTCATCAGCCTTTGGATCTTGTTGGTCGAGAGAGAGGTGGAAGTGGAAGTTTGGATATTCCTTCTCCAATGCCCAGAAGTCCTCGAGGAAGAAAGCTTCATTGAGTGAACGTGCACCATAGAAGAAGTGCATTTCACGATCACGAGTGTGGAGGGTCTTTGTCATGTGCATAATCTGCGCACGCAAAGGAGCCATACCAGCACCACCACCAATCCAAATCATCTCCTTACCAGAAGTGAAGTTAGGATGGAAGTCGCCATAAGGACCACTCATCATCACCTTATCACCCTCTTTGAGAGAGAATATGTAAGTAGAGCCGATACCAGTTGGTACGTTCTGGAAACCAACCTGCGGACGTGGTAGGAATGGAGGTGTTGCAATACGAACAGTCAATGTGATGATATCACCCTCAGCTGGATAGTTCGCCATTGAGTAAGCACGAACAGTTGGCTCTGGATTCTTTCCCCTTCAAAGAAAGGAGGTTAAACTGCTTCCAAGGACCGAGGTATTCCTCACCGATATCGTTCTTATCGAAGTCCTTATCATAGTCAATGCAATCGTAAGCTGGAATAGAAATCTGTGCGTAAGAACCAGGAACGAAGTCCATGTGCTCACCAGGAGGCAAGGCAACCTTGAACTCCTTGATAAAGCTTGACACGTTCTTGTTAGAGATAACAGTACACTCCCACTCCTTAACGCCCATAACAGACTCAGGAACCTTGAGTGACATATCACCCTTCACTTTACACTGACATCCGAGACGCCAATGATCTTTAACATCCTTACGGCTAAAGTGAGGACGCTCTGAATCGAGAATCTCACCGCCACCTTCTACTACCTGCAACTTACACTGGCCACAGCTACCCTTACCACCACAAGCAGAAGGGAGGAACACACCGTTCTCATTCAGCGTAGACAATACTGAGCTACCCTGATCAACGGTCATCTCCTTATCACCGTTAATTGTTATCTTTACCTTTCCGCTTGGACTGAGATACTTCTTAGACACAAGCAGGAGAATCACCAACACAAGGATGGTGATAAGGAATACCACAATACTTATTGTTATGAATTGTCCCATTGTTTACTTAGATTTTAAGACCTGAGAAGCACATCATTGCCATTGCCATCAGTCCTACTGTAATAAATGTGATGCCAAGACCCTGCAAAGGCTTGGAACATCAGAATATTCCATCTTCTCACGAATAGCACCCATTGCCACGATAGCCAATGTCCAGCCAATACCAGAGCCTGTACCATAGACAAGTGCGTCCCATACAGTACCGATATACTGTGTGCTTGCTGGGTCAAGACCGATACGCTGCTGCATAAAGAGTGAAGCACCCATGATAGCACAGTTAACGGCAATCAGTGGAAGGAAGATACCCAACGCACCATAAAGTGAAGGTGAGAACTTCTCAACAGCCATCTCCACAATCTGTACGATACCAGCAATGACAGCGATAAAGAGAATGAAACTAAGATAAGTAAGGTCAACACCCTCTGCAAGACAGTCTGGACCGAGGACCTTAGTCAGCAAAAGATAGTTGATTGGTGTGGTAACAAGCAACACGAATGTTACGGCCACACCAAGACCCAATGAAGTCTTTACGCTCTTTGAAACAGCAAGGTATGAACACATACCGAGGAAGAACGCAAATATCATATTGTCCACAAAGATGGACCGGAAGAATAAACTAATAAGATGTTCCATAATTACTTCTTGTCTTCTTTATAGAAATATGCACGATGAACCCAAATAACACAACCAAGAAGGATGAGTGCCATTGCTGGCATTGACATCATTCCGTTGTCCATATAACCTGCATCATAGAGGCTTTGTGGGAGAATCTTGAAACCGAGCAATGAGCCACGACCAAAGAACTCACGAATAGCACCTACAACAACGAGAATCAAAGCATAGCCCAGTCCGTTACCAACACCATCGAGGAAACTTGGCCAAGGCTTATTGGTCATAGCGAATGCCTCAAGACGTCCCATAAGGATACAGTTGGTAATAATCAGTCCGACATAGACAGAAAGTTCAACACTTACATCGTATGCAACAGCCTTGAGTACCTGACTAACAACAGTTACCAGAGCTGCAACAACCACCAACTGCACGATAATACGAATACGGTTAGGGATTGTGTTACGGATAAGTGAAATAATAACATTAGAGAATGCCGTAATAATGGTAACGGCAAGTCCCATAACAATCGCCGGCTTCAACTGTGAAGTTACGGCAAGGGCAGAACAGATACCGAGCACCTGAACCAAAATTGGGTTGTCCAAGTTCAGCGGATTACTGAATACCTCTCTATTTTGTTTTGAGAATAAATCCATATTCTTATTGTTCTAAAAGATTAGAATGTTATTTGCTGTTCAGGAATTTAACGTAAGGTTGAAGTCCACCTTTCTCTGCCTGGAACATCTCAGTTACACCATTACTGGTAAGCGTTGCACCTGTAACACCATCCACTTGAGTAGATGGGTCTTCGATTTTCTTCTCAACAGCAAGTGCAATCTTCTGAGTATCGTCACCAGCAAAGAGGTGCTTACCCTTGAATAAATCCTGCCAAGCTTTGCTGTCCTTGATTTCTGCACCGAGACCAGCAGTCTCACTCTCATGGTTGAAATAAGCACCAAACACAGTTCGTTTATCACCATTGATAGCGATGAAACCATTGATAGGACCCCAAAGACCGTTACCATAAACAGGGATAACATACTTATCCTCACCGTTTACCTTGCAACGGAACAATGCAAGTTTGCCTTCCTTGGCATCTTTGCTATTCAACTTAAAGCCAGCATCAACGCCACCCTGCTTTCCAGCCTCAATAACCTTACCTTCTGCATTGATGATATCATCTGCCAAGATAATCTGATTCCAAAGCTTGAGAGCTTCCTCGTTACTCATATCACGATCCTGATTGAGAGCAAAGAGAATCTGCTTCTGCTGATCAAGCTGTACATTAGCATCCTGCATTGGCTTCAATGCTTGGAAAACGAATGCAAGCAAAAAGGCTACAATCAGCACGAGGATGCCAGAATAGATAATTGTATAAGAATTACTATTTGTTTTCATTTCTTCGTCCTCCTTATTTATTTAGCATCGCTTAGCGCGCTTGCTGATGTTTGACTGAACTACACAGTAGTCGATGAGTGGGGCGAACATATTACCAAAGAGGATGGCAAGCATCATACCCTCTGGATAACCTGGGTTCATCACACGGATGATGATTGCCATCGCGCCGATGAAGAAACCATATACCCACTTACCTGTCTCTGTACGAGCTGAAGTTACTGGATCAGTTGCCATGAAGACTGCACCAAAGCAGAAACCACCTAAGATGAGGTGCTCATACCACTGAATTGGTGTAGCCTCAGTTGACTGGAAGAGAAGTCCCATCACGGTACCACCGAGGAATACGCTCAACATTGTCTTCCAACTGGCAATGTTTGTCCAAAGAAGGATAACCGCACCAATAGCGATAGCGATAACTGATGTCTCACCAACAGGACCTGGGATAAGACCAACAACCATATCGCATACAGATGCGTTCACATTTGTGCCCTGAGCAATCTCACCCAATGGGGTTGCCATTGTGAAACCGTCTGGCAATGTGTAGCCAAAACCGAAGATAGAATTCTGTGCTACCCAGATGCTATCACCTGTCATCTTGCTCGGATAAGAGAAGAAGAGGAAGGCACGTGCAGCCAAGGCAACGTTGAAGATATTCATACCAGTACCACCGAAGATCTCCTTCGTAAAGATGACCGCAAAGGCAACAGCAAGCGCGAGTATCCAAAGTGGTGTAGTCACAGGAATAATCAATGGAATCAGAATACCTGACACAAGGTAACCTTCCTGAATCTCCTCACCCTTCCACTGTGCCCAAGCAAACTCAATACCTAAGCCGACAATGTAAGACACAAGGATATTTGGTAGCAGGGCAAGCATACCATAGAGGAACATTCCCCAGCAGGTAGCATCAGCCAACTTACCTGCTGCCAATGCGTTCTGATAACCGATATTGTACATACCGAAGAGCATAGCAGGTACCACTGAGAGTACTACTAAACTCATAATTCGCTTCGAGTCAATAGCGTCATGGATAGAAGTTCCGCTCTTTGATGTCTCGTTAGGAACATAAAGGAACGTCTCGAAACCATCGTAGACACTCTTGAAAGCGTGAAGCTTTCCGCCCTTTTCAAAGCTCGGGCGTATCTTATCGAGATAATTTCTTAAACTCATATTACTTTTATTATAGGGTTCTTAAAGTCCAAAGTTTCTGTTTCTTGAATCATTACCATAGATTGATAAAACCCTGAGAAACTTAATCTGAAACTATAGTTAAAGTTATTGTGGGCTCATAAGACCCCTATGCATTCTCTTTTCTAAGGATATCCAAGCCCTCACGCACAATCTTCTGCAAAGGTAACTTGGAACTGTCAACGAACTCAGCGAGTGCAAAGTCTTCTGGACTTACCTCATAAATACCCAACTGCTCTTGGCTGTCAATATTACCAGAGATAATTGACTTGATGAGGTACTCACTATAGATATCCATTGGTAACACTCTGTCGTACTCGCCACTCATAATCATGTGACGCTCTCCACCTTTGAGACGTGCATCAAGATTGTACGCCTTCTTGCCCTGCAACCAAGTGAAGTAGCTGCGAGAAGTAGAGAAGTCATTGAAACGAGGAAGCATCCAACCGAAGATTTCGTTTACGTCATCACCCTCTGGAATCAATGTTACCTCAGAAGTATGTGCTCCGAGCACAGACTCGTCATTAGCAATAACACCTGTGAGAGGATTACCATTAAGGACACGAACATGACAACCGTCAGCAACGTTGTCTGCGAGAATCTGCTTCAATGGAGTACCAACGAGGGCATCAACATAACCCGTCTGCTTTACCATACTACCTGCAATGGCAACACGACGAGTGAGGTTTACCTTACCGGTGTTAAACAAGCGACCAAAGAAGATAACTGCTGTTGGCTCAACAGTCCACACAACTTCGCCCTTATTAACTGGATCGATATGATTTACTTGTACACCAACATTACCTGCTGGACAAGGACCATCGAAAACAGTTACCTCAACATCCTTTGCACCAGTCAACGCTGAAGCCGACTGCTTAGCACCAATACCCAAATAAACCTTTGCAATCTTAGCGAGAGCTGTCAAACCTGTCTGAAAGTCTTTCTCCTGACCATTCAACTCAAACTCGAAGTCACCCTGCAAAGGTTTATCACGAAGTGCAGACACGAAAATTGCCTTTGGTTCTGTGTCTGGACGTGTAGCAACCGCATAAGGCAACTGGTTGATATAACCAAACAATCCTGCCTGCAGCAATGAAGCCTTGACATCATCAGCGGATAAGCCCGCCACGTCCTTCACGCCGAAGTCAGCATACTCCTGCTGCGCATCGGCAGCAATCTTTACACGCAACACCTTACGTCTTTCTCCGCGCTCAACAGCTGTGACTGTACCACTCACAGGAGAAGCGAAGCTAACTTCAGTGCACCCTTGTCAACAAACAATGGGTCACCAGCTCGGACATGATCACCTTCACGAACGGTCACCTTAGAATTGTCAATCACGAAATCATCTGGAACTAAAGCGTATTCCGTAGGTGATTTCACAGGCAACATCTGCTCCTGCGCGCGTCCTGCAGGTTAATGTCTAAGCCCTTTCGTAACAATTACATTTTGCCATAACAATGATAAAGCGATTTTTATATTATTTCATTCTAATCTTTTCCGTCCTGAATAAGCAGTACAAAACATAAAGTAAACTATCCTTTGCTTTGCCGAACGTAGCTTATTTTTGCAAAAAATAATGCAAGCGAGCAAAGAAAGATTACTCTGTTGCCAAGCGTAGCTTATTTTCTTCAAAAAATAATGCAAGTGAGGGCAAAGAAAGGTTACTTTCTGTTGCCAAGCGTAGCTTATTTTCTGCCAAAAATAATGCAAGCGAGAGCAAAGAAAGGTACTACTATTTGCCAAGCGTAGCTTATTTTTCTGCAAATGTAGCAAATTTTAAAGCAGATTTGGCACATTTAGATATAATAATTTCAGTATAAAATGGTTTTTGTAGTTTTTGTAGACGCATTGAAGAAACTTGGGACATTTTATACGATGGGTTATATGGACCATAGTAGGTCTTTTACATACTACAATCGTACTGCTGCACATACCAGTAGTACAGGGATTTCTTGCTCAAAAAGTAGGCGACATAGCAGGTAACAAATTGGGTACAGAAGTGCGTGTAGGACGCATTGACTTAGGCTTTATCAACCGCTTTGTATTAGACGACATTCTCATCTATGACCAAAGTCATAAAAAGATGTTATCGGCATCACGTGTTGGAGCAAGAGTCGACATCTGGCACCTCCTACGTACAGGAGAAATCAATATCTCCTCTGCACAGATATTTGGTTTACGAGCAGAACTGTACAAAACAAGTAAGGATGCCAAGCCAAACTTCCAATTTGCGTTGGATTCATTAGCATCTAAAGACACCACAAGTCACACTCCGTTGCACTTGTCTATCAATAGTCTTGTTATTCGACATGGTAGCATCAAATACGATTGTATGGATGCCCCTACCACACCTAACCGACTGAATTTAGATCATATCAACCTCCATAACATCTCGTCTTACATCATCCTTCACAAGTTGGATGATACGAGTGTATGGGCGGACCTCAGAACATTGTCTTTCAAGGAAGCAACAGGCTTAGAGGTGAAGCAGTTGGCTTTTGACTTAAAAGCCGATCAGCAGCAAGCTACATTGCGTGACTTTATCTTCGATGGTACTAACAGCAAGATTGCTCTAAAAGAGCTACTTACAACTTACAAGTTCAATAATAAAAAGTTGGATTTCAATACTTTACACTACACCATCAAGGACTTCAAAGCCACAGTAAAGCCTTCCGACTTCTCCCCTATCCTACCCGAATTAAAGTCACTGACAAACAGCTACACTGCTACAATTAATGCAGAGGGCACAAACCAGTCGGTATTAGTAAAACAACTTAACGTTTCAGATCAAACTCTTTCCACCCAAATAAAGGCAAAAGGATGGGTAAAAAACATCCAAAAGAAGCCTATTTGGGACTTCACTTTCAGCCCACTGAAGGTTAGCAAAAACACCCTTCAATCCATCACCAAAGTTACTCATAAGCCTCTCCCTAAACCATTGAGCAACATTGGCAGCATCTACTATAATGGAACCTTCGCCCATAACGCTGGAAAATATACCGCAAAAGGGCAGTTGAATACAGATGCTGGTAACGTTCAATTAGCTACTATTATTCACGGAAAGAATATCCAAGGAACCGTTAATACTACCGATTTAAACCTTGCGAAAGTACTTGACAACAAAGACTTTGGTAAGTTAAGCACTAATATTAAGGTAGAAGGAAACACTGACCTATCTTATATTGTTGCAAAGGGTGACATTTCTTCTTTCTATTATAAAGGTTATACCTATAAGAACATACACCTTGACGGAACCTATAAGAACGATATCTTCACAGGTAAAGCAGCGATAAACGACCCTAACGGAAAGTTGAACATCGACGGAAATGCTGCCAACGTTATGGCTTTCATGCAACACAAGGGGAAACTGTCTACCGACATCACTATCACCGCCGATGCCGTCAACTTACACAAACTTCAACTAACAGAAGCTTTGGGTAATAGGACTATCTCCTTTACTTCTAAGATTAAAGGACAGGGAGCAAGTTTGAATAATGTCATAGGAAGCCTTGATATCAGCAGTTTTGCTATGACTGGAGAAGGTCAGAATATCACACTTAACCAGCTAAGCATCCAAACAAACAACGGACTCTTAGGTAAGTCACTTGATGCAAAGACAGACTTTGGAGAAATACACCTCGTAGGACAATACGAATATGATCAACTCCCACAAACTATAAGACGCATCTTAAGACATTATATACCAAGTCTCTTCCAGCCCACCCCACACTATAATACAGCTACAGGAAAGTCAAACTACTCTTTCACTTTGCGCCTACATGACACAAAGTTTATCAATAGTTTGCTGAAGACTGACATCGTGTCTTCACACGCCATCAGACTTGCAGGACTTGTCAATGAACGTCAGAACGAAATCGACTTGCACATCAATGCACCCGACGTGACCTATTCAGGACAACAAATCAAGAACCTCATACTGAATCTCAAGAGTGAGCCACAAGGTTTACAGACTCGTATTTCTGCCGAACGAAAGGGAGAGAAGGGACCTCATGTAATTATCAATGCACAAGGACTTATTGCTGACAACGCTATAAGTTCTGATATTTCCTTCCGCATACCGGGCACCTCTCCTGTATTTGGAAACGTCAATAGTATTGCTTCGTTCTCACGTCGTTATGGCGACTTAGAGACCCACTTGCATCTCAACCCATCAGAAATCAACTTTGATTCCATTGCATTGCAAGTGCAGCCTTCCGATATCTCTTATCATCGGAACAATCTCAGCATCGACCACTTTGAGCTGTCTAACCACGACCAGCATATCATTGCTAACGGTCAGACGTCTGGAAATCAAAGCGATTCTATCCTTGTAAGATTCAAGGATATCAACGTTCCATACATTCTTAACCTCGTCAACTTCCACAGTGTTAAGTTTGGAGGTACGGCTTCTGGTACTGCATCTATCAAATCGTTCTTCCATCACCCACAAATGCAAGCGAAACTGGAGGTACAAGACTTCCAATTTGAAGAGGGAGATATGGGTACCCTCTATGCGGAAGCAAACTACAATGATAAAGAAGGTAAGATTAATATCGATGCTTACGCTGATGCAGGAGAAGGTTCTCGCACAGACATCAACGGCTATGTAGATATAAAGAAAAGCTATATCAACCTACCTATCTTTGCTAATAATACGAATCTCTACTTCCTCAAGAGTTTCTGCGGTTCATTTATGGACAAGATTCAAGTGCAAGGAAATGGCTGGTGTAAGGTTGTCGGACCACTTAGTGCCATCAACCTTGAAGGTGACATGCAGGTGCATGGAAGTGTATATGTAAAGCCAATAGGTGTTACCTATAAGATGCGTGATGCACGTGTTCGAATCATCCCTAACGAAATTATCTTTGCTAACGACACCATCACCGACCCACAAGGACATATCGGTATCGTTACAGGTGGACTACATCATAAGAACCTTAGCCACCTTACTTACGACATCAATATCCTCGCACGAAACCTCTTGGCTTATAACTTCCCTAAGAAACAAGGGAAAGACTCGTTCTGGGGTGTGGTATATGGAACAGGTAAATGTAATATAAAAGGTGAACCAGGATCAACAACAATGAACATAGAAATGGAGCCTGAAAAGAACACCTATATAACATACGATGCTACTTCTACCAATGATGCAGGTACAAACAACTTTATCCGTTGGATTAACATACCAAAGGACAGCACTGGCATATTGATTCCTGAAGCAGCCGACACGCTCAGTTTCGCAGCAAGACCTGCCCCTAAGAAAGTTTCAAACGCAGTAAAGTTCAGCGACATACCAAGCGACCTACACATTAACTTCCTCGTACGTACAAATCCAAATCTTACGCTTGGAGTATTGCTTGATGATGCCACTGGCGACAACATCCGACTGAATGGTTCGGGCATGATTCGTGCTACCTATTATAATAAGGGAGCCTTCCATCTCTTTGGAAACTACAACGTGGGCTACGGACAGTACAACCTCACAATTCAGAATATTATCAAGAAACAATTTATCTTCCAGCCTGGCTCAACGATTGCCTTCGGTGGCGACCCATTCAATGCCGCATTGAATCTGAAAGCTAACTATATCATCAACTCTGTTCCTTTGGGCGACCTCGGATTGGGTAGATCCTTCACAGCTAACAACACAAAGGTAAACTGTCTGCTGAATATTGAAGGAACTCCAGGAGCACCGACCGTTTCTTTCGGCCTCGATCTTCCAACGCTCTCACCAGACGCACAACAGATGATACGCTCTATCCTCAACTCTGAGCAAGAGCTTAACCAGCAAGTACTTTACCTTTTAGCTGTTGGACGTTTCTATCCACAGAGCAACAACAATAACACAGCACGGGACAGCGAGTCGCCAAGTCGTGCATCACTTGCTATGCAGAGTTTGCTCTCCGGTACGATTTCACAGCAAATCAACACCGTATTGTCCAACGTTGTGAAAGATAACAACTGGAACTTCGGTGCCAATATTGCCACAGGTAATGAAGGTTTCGACAATGCCGAATACGAAGGAATGCTCTCAGGAAGTATGCTTAACAACCGTCTTCTCTTCAACGGACAGTTTGGTTATCGAGACAATGTAGCTAAGGACAAATCATCGTTCATAGGCGACTTCGACATCCGTTACCTCCTCTTCCCAAGCGGCAACGTAGCCTTCCGTGTCTATAACCAGACCAACGACCGCTACTTCACACGTAACTCACTGACAACGCAGGGTATAGGTCTGATTCTGAAGAAAGACTTCAACAAAGTGAGTGACATTTTCGGAAGTAGAAAGAAAAAAACAAAAAAACAGAAGCAAAAGCACTAATATACAGAATATTATTCGTAACTTTGCAACCGATTTGGGCGAACTATGCCCATATTACAGATAATATAAAGTCGAACTTTATTAATTAAATTATTTTTTAAACACTTTATGACAAATTTCAAAGACGTCCAGAATGTACAGCCTTTTAGCTGACTTCAACTGGGATGAGTTCGAGAACGGCGCACACGCTGAGGCAAGTAAGAACGATCTTACTAAAGGCTTATGACGAAACTCTTAACAAGATCCGGGAGCACCGGGTAGTTGAAGGTACTGTTATTTCAGTTGACAAGAAGGAAGTAGTTGTTAACATCGGCTACAAAAGCGATGGTATCATCCCTGCTTCTGAATTCCGTTACAACCCAGAGCTCAAGGCTGGTGACAAGGTAGAGGTTTATGTTGAGAACCCAGGAGGACAAGCGCGGTCAGCTCGTTCTTTCTCACAAGAAGGCTCGCCTCCAGAAGAGTTGGGAGAATATCAACAAGGCACTGGAGAACGACGAGGTTATCCAGGGTTACATCAAAGAGCCGCACTAAGGGTGGTATGATTGTTGACGTATTCGGTATCGAGGCATTCCTTCCGTGCAGCCAGATTGACGTTCACCCTATACGCGACTACGACGTATTCGTTGGTAAGACAATGGAGTTCAAGGTTGTTAAGATCAACCGGGAGTTCCGTAACGTAGTCGTTTCTCACAAGGCACTCATCGAGGCTGAGCTCGAGGCACAGCGTAAGGAGATTATCTCTCACCTTGAGAAGGGTCAGATCCTCGAGGGTACTGTTAAAAACATCACATCTTACGGTGTATTCGTTGACCTCGGTGGTGTTGACGGACTCGTACATATCACTGACCTCTCTTGGGGCCGCGTAAGCGATCCACACGAGGTTGTTGCTCTCGACCAGAAGATTAACGTTGTTATCCTCGACTTCGATGAGGAGAAGAAGCGTATCGCTCTCGGTCTCAAGCAGCTCACTCAGCACCCTTGGGATTCTTTGGATCCTAACCTCAAGGTTGGCGACCACGTTAAGGGTAAGGTAGTTGTTATGGCTGACTACGGTGCATTCGTAGAGATTCAGCCAGGCGTAGAGGGCTTGATCCACGTTTCAGAGATGAGTTGGAGCCAGCACTTGCGTTCTGCACAGGAGTTCATGAAGGTTGGTGACGAGGTTGAGGCAGTTATCCTCACACTCGACCGCGACGAGCGTAAGATGTCTCTCGGTATCAAGCAGCTCAAGGAAGATCCATGGGAGGCTATCGAGGTTAAGTATCCAGTAGGCTCTAAAGCACACCGCAAAGGTTCGCAACTTCACTAACTTCGGTATCTTCGTAGAGCTTGAGGAAGGTGTTGACGGTCTTATCCACATCAGCGACCTCTCTTGGACTAAGAAGGTTAAGCATCCATCTGAGTTCACTTCACAGGGTTCTGAGATTGAGGTTGTTGTTCTCGAAATCGATAAGGAGAATCGTCGCTTGAGCCTCGGTCACAAGCAGCTCGAGTCTAATCCTTGGGATGAGTACGAGGCAATCTACACTCGAGTTCAATCCACGAGGGTAAGATTACCGAGTCTATGGACAAGGGTGCTGTTATCACTCTCAACGAGGGTGGTGAGGGCTTCGCAACTCCAAAGCACCTTGTTAAGCAGGACGGCACACAGGCACAGCTTGGTGAGGTTCTCCCATTCATGGTAATCGAGTTCGTTAAGGACACTAAGCGTATCATCCTTTCTCACTCTCGTACATTCGAGGAGGTTAAGGAAGAGCCACGTCGCCAGCGTCCAGCAGCTCAGAGCAAGCCAAAGAATGATGCAGCTGCTATCAACAACGTTGCAGCAGGTACATCTCTCAGCGACCTCGGTGTTCTCGCTGACTTGAAGAAGAAGATGGAGGGTGGCAAGTAATTTGCACTCTAAAATCTAACATAAATAAAAAGAGTATCAAGTTTTCTTGGTACTCTTTTTTTATTCTCTTAGCTCTTTGTTAATCAGAACACCTATTCATATATAGGACTATCATAATTGCATATCGGCTGTGCACTACAACGGAGCCTTATCTTTACCAATCTTGTTGTTATTTGAAACGAAAAGAATGTACGCTCACAAACACCAGCCCACTCCCTAATAGTTAATCAAGAAACTGCTTGAAACTTTCCATTAAATTTAGTATCTTTGCAAAAACGAAATGCAGGGAAAATAACAATCAAACTTTATGGCAGATAATTAAGAGTTATTTCAATGTCTTACCTTACAAAGACGGCGAAAAATATGTTATTAAACAAATAACTAATGGCATCAACTTTCAAGGTTCTAATCTCTGGATACTTATCTTTGCCGTATTTATTGCATCCTTAGGCTTAAATGTCAATTCAACAGCAGTAATTATTGGTGCTATGCTCATCTCTCCACTGATGGGACCAATCATCGGTATGGGATTAGCTCTTGGAATTGCTGACTTGGACTTGTTCAAACAGTCCATAAAAAACTATTTGGTAAGTACATTCATTAGCGTTGTTACTGCAACAATCTACTTTACACTTTCACCTATCACGAATGCTCAATCCGAACTCTTATCACGCACATCGCCTACCCTTTATGACGTATTGATAGCTCTTTTTGGTGGTGCTGCTGGATTCTTAGCTACATCAACAAAAGGAAGAAACAACGTGGTGCCGGGTGTTGCCATTGCCACAGCCTTAATGCCACCACTTTGTACAGCAGGTTATGGACTGCCGTACAAAACACATCCTACTTCTTTGGGGCATTTTACCTTTATTTCATCAATACTGTTTTCATTGCTTTTTACAACCTGTCTTGGTGTACGCTTTCTGCATTTTCATAGAAAGCAGTTTATCAATCGTGAAAAAATGAGACGAGTAAATCTTTACATCGTCAGCATTATCATTATCATAATTATCCCTGCAAGCTACATGACATGGAACATCATTAAGCAAAGTGTATTTGAAAATAACATAGAGAATTTCATTACAAAGGAACTTAATTATAGCGGAACAAACATTCTCTCACACCAATACGACCTAAAAACAAAAACCCTCCATGTGGTAGCGGTGGGCAATCCGATATCAACTGATTCGATAGCTAAAAGCACAAAAAAACGATGACTGATTATCAGCTTTGATGGCTACGCACTAAAGGTGATACAAGGATCTAACTCTGATAGCTTATTACTCCTACAGCACAAGAATAAAGGTCAGTTGATGGTAGGAGAAAAGAATACGGCTGAATGGCAAGAACTTGCATATAGAAATGATGTATTACAGAAGCAGCTAAACTCTTACACGCATTATCCTGTACTTGCAAACGACATGAAAGAAGAACTTAAAAGTCGTATGCCCCGAAGCAAAAGAGTATTATGCTTTCGAAAGCATCTGAGTCTTTCGTTGATTCTGCTTCAATAAAAAATCACATCGTGGCTGTTGTCAAAACAAACAAGACACTTGCCAAAGACAACAGAAAACAGCTTTATGACTGGCTGAAAGTGAAAGTCAAATCTGACAGCCTTGAACTAATTATTTTACCATAATAATAGTACAATACAAGAGTAAGAAGTACCAAACCACCACGGGTTTGGTATTTTTTATACTTACATACATAAACAAAAAAACTCTAAAATTGAATGTAGAAGATAGTTATATAGACTTGACTTTTTCTATAAAAATTGTATTGCTATCAAGTAAACATTGTTTTTAAAAAGGCGCTGATAGTGATTTTTCATTAATATATAAAAATATTATCACAATATCCATGAAAAATGTTATTCTTTGTAAAATTACCACACAATTCTCGCATCAATATTGCTAATGTCAAATTTATTTATTATATTTACAACGACATTATATTTTTAAACTAATTAAAACATATCTAAGACTATGTCGAAAATTGGAAGCATTTTATTAGAGTAGCAGCTGGAACAGTTGCAGGTATAGGATGTACTTTTTGTACTTCACAAGGATAAAACCTTATGTAAAAAAAGAATTCTATAGGTGATAAAGTTGATGAACTAAAAAGACCAAATAGATAGTTTTACAAAGAAAAAAATGCGTGATAAATCTATGGAGTTAAAAGGCACTTTTAGAAGAAAAAGGTTGACAATCTTTTATCAGATTCAGACAGTAAACCTGAAGACCTTTGTTAAGCTATTAGAAAAAGAAATTAGCATCATTGAAAAGAAAAAGTTAAGAAATAACTTAGCTGATTAGTAACCCTTTAAAAATCAAATTATTTATGAAAAAGAATCTTCAGTTTAGCTACTTTGATTTGTTTATTCATAGTAGCTCTTGCTTCAATCTCTTGTAGCAAGACAGATGACCCTGCAGACAATGACATCTTTGTAGGAACATACAAAGGAAGAATCACTTATTCAGGTGATAAAATAAAGAAAAAGTGCTGATAATGGTTCTATAACCGTCATTAAGGCAGCTGGTAGCTACTATTTTTAGATTTTCAGATGGAATCCCTGACCTTAAAGGCGTAACCTTTAAAAAGGAAGGTGACCACACTTTAGTAAACATCGACTTGAAAGAAGGCGTAAAAATAATTAGAATCAATGCTTCATCATTGAATATTCTATACACTAAAGATGGCAAAAATATGGACTGCTAACGGAAAGAGATAGTAGAGAGAGACATAAGGTAAAGCCCTGAAATGTAAGACATTTCGGGGCTTTCCATCTATTAGATAGAGAGATTTAGAAATAAAAAGTTGATATTAAACCCATATCTACCATTAGACCACAATATGTATATTTTTAACTATGGGAGTATTACCTACCATCTTTATTTTCTTATCAGTTTTTTGTCTGTCTATATAACTCGACATAGTCTGCTATGCCTGCGTTACAAAGCCAAACATCCACTCAATAATAAAACAATATAAATATAGGCTCTAATGACTTATTTGGGTTAAAACACCCACTTTTGTGTCCTTATTTTTTCTTTCCAAACACAATGTTTAATAAGAATAAAACCACAACAGCACCTATAGCACCTGTGATGATAGAACCAATCCACCCGTCACCAAGTGAAATATGAAGCACACTTCCTAAAAGCCAAGATCCTACGCCACTTCCAAGAATACCAACAATGATATTTCCAAGAAGTCCTAAACCGCTACCTTTATAGATAAGTCCACCTAACCATCCTGCAATGGCTCCAATAATAAGTGATGCAATAATTCCCATAAGCTTTTAAATTTAATGTATAACACAAAAGGTAAGAAATTTTTACCTAAAAAAATCCAAACAAAAACAAGATTACTTCCCCTTATACCACAAGCGTATAAAACTTCTTACAAGGTTACTACCTAATCCATACTTGCCAAATTATTACTTTGGAGATAACAATATAGAGTAAACACGTATTAGCTAAACACTATATTAGTTACGCATAGTAAATCATAGAAGAAAGGTCATAGATAGTTCTGCGTAAATTCCATTATCAAAAAGACTCAACAACTTATCTTAAAGCACGCAATAGATTTCGAAAAAACATTACAAACTCAACAGACTATCTCACTTTAAAAGAAAGGAAAATTCATCCTTTCAGCATCTTTACAACAATCTGTTTATCAAGGTATTACAAAATAGCATTTCAAAAGGTGCTCTTTAAGCCTTCAAAAGGGCATCTATTGACGCCTTAAAGAGCACCTTTTGAAAGCCAATTAGGCATCTTTTTGAAGCCAATTAAGCATCAATTGAAAAACACGAGGTAAAGAAAATAAACAAAGTAGGCAAAAAACGAAACTTGCCAACGACATCGTACTTCACTGAGTTGTCCGAAGACAGCTCAACGCTGTACGTGCGTTGGCAAGATTATATTTAAACCTGCAGCTTTAAGAAGGGGACTTCTTAAAGAGAAGGATAAAAAAGAAGCTTACTCAAATGCACCTGTGTAATATCCATTAACACTTGGTGTAGTATTTACAATGACCTGACTCTTGTTAAATTCCAACGAGTATGCCCAGCTATAGTCAGCTGGAGAAGCACTTGATGACCAATAAAATCCGCCCTCTCCAATATATTGTAAAAAGCCATCACTATATTGACCCAAAGCAGGTAAAAAGAAGTATCTACTTGCAAAAAAACCTGTAGGTGCACCTTGAGTAGGAGTCACTACTAATTTATTAAAGTTTTCGCGCATATCCATAAATCCTGGACCTTGTTCAGGTTGGAATGAAGTTATCAATTTGATATATGCTTTATTGCGGAGCCATATACCACCCTTATATAAATGTCCCATTGCTGTCCACAATTTATCATCATCCCAACGTGGATCACCATTCTTTACATACCACCCCAGCTCATTTGCATTAGGCAAATCCTTACAAGAAGAGTTCATAGCATCCTCACGACCGAAACCTTCAGTAGTACGAAAATAGTTTTCATTACCAAAAGCTGGGAAATTTGAGTTGTATTTACCTGTAAGCACAGGCTGCAATGGATTAGTAGAGTTCCACTCGTAACCATTCCAATAGTTCTTCTTTGCGTCCCACATATAATACTTTCTACCATCGTAATCTGTTACGTTGATATTAGCCTCCATATCATAATAGTCGTTCTTCTCATAGTCGAACGATGGATATGTCTTAGTAATAGCACCCTCAACGTTTGTAACATAGTCCTTAATCCAATAACGAACGGTCAAGGCGTGTGTACCTGGACGGATAACAACATAGGCACCATTGGTTTTTACATCTGCTGTGCTGGTATTCAAAGAGAAACCATTAGCATAAGAACCGCTACCCTTTGTTATCATTGTAATAGTCTTACCGCTACCCGTACCTGTCAACTCACCTGTTGTTGTGTTAAGTGTGTAAGTACCAGTAAGGTCATTGTCAGATGTCACTTCAATCTTTGTCAGCTGACAATTCTTTACGGCTGTATTGTTTGTAAAAGGCTGGAACACGAGAATAGCAGCCTGATGGTCGAGACGGAAATTAAATACGCCATTACCACCTGTTGCATCTGCTGTTCCACAGTCACCTGCCTCACCAATATGAAGAGTACTGTTAGGCTGTGCCTGACTCTGTGTGCCAGAGATTGTTACGTTGTTGTTAAGACCATTCTTACCAGGGTAATACACCTTATAAGTATTGCTGTTTGTGTACTTACCAGGAACCATAAACTTAAAGCTGGCAGTCTTCTCTGTTGGAGCATTGCTACTCTTGTTCCAAGTTCCGTTATCATCCTTTACATAGATATGATCACCTGCCTCCCAGAAGAAAGCACCGTCGTCATAGTTGAGTGATGTACGTGTTGCAGCAGCACCTGTCACGAATGAAGTAAGGTTGCTGTTGTTTTCAGTGTTTGTATCTACATTGCTCTGTGCTACATCTTCGTTAGAACAAGATGTAAAAGCCATTACGATGCCACACAATGCTACCAAAGATAGCAGGCGCACCTTAAAAGTATGTTTTCTCATTATTAATATAGTCTTTTTAAACTAATTACTTAATTATATTAAAACTCTCATTTGATTAATCTTCCCACAATGAAGTATGTCCATTGCTTGACAAAGCCTCGTCACCAACCTCAAGCCACTCAAATGCCTGTTTTGCATTATTAGCTGTAGGACCTTTCTTACGACGGCCAGGATTATGCTGACTAGGGAATGAAGTCTCTGCAAGTAAAGCTTCATTGTTGATAATAATTACTTCTGTATAGGGTATTTGGTAACCCATCTTAATCTTATTCTGTTTCATAATTTATGATGTAAAATGCTATTTTGAATACTAATTTATATAATATACATTAATAAAATTAGGATAAAAAAGTTTACACTTTTTTTCGAAAGTGTGAGTATTAAGATGATAGAAAACTGGTATATTATCCTGTTTCTGTTATCCCAATTGAAGAACTCAATGCAGTATCACACTGCTTCTTTTACCTTATTATATATATTAGGTTGTCGTTAGTCCCTCAACTATGTTTATCCCTAAACTACATCCTTTAGTAATTAATTTGAATTTTTCGGCTGCAAAATTACAGAAATAATTTCAATCTCGCAAGATTTTAAATAAAAACAACATTTTTCTTTTTCATTTTTTTATTTATATAATAGATACAAAGTTGATTTATAGAAAAGGTAAAAGGGTATTATTGTCGCTTGAACAAAGAGAGTTTAATATTGGTAAAACTACAGACTCATCTATCTACTTGTTTCTTTGTCATTTGAAATAAAAATCGTACCTTTGCAGCCAAATTATTATATAATAAGGTATTAGAAAAAAATGATTACACTTTCAAACCTTGCTGTCCAATTCGGCAAGAGAGTTCTATACAAGGACGTTAACTTAAAGTTTACACCAGGTAATATTTACGGAGTCATTGGTGCTAATGGCGCTGGTAAATCAACCTTGCTTCGTGCCATTTCTGGCGACTTGGAGCCAAACAAGGGAACAGTAGAGTTAGGACCAGGCGAGCGTCTATCAGTATTGGAACAGGACCACTTCAAATATGATGAGTATAAGGTAATGGACACGGTCCTCATGGGACATGAGTCACTTTGGCAGAACATGAAAGAGCGTGAGGAGCTTTACGCTAAGCCAGAGATGACTGAGGAGGATGGTAATCGTGCTGCCGACTTAGAGTTGAAGTTTGCTGAGATGAATGGATGGGAGGCTGAAAGCAATGCTGCACAGTTACTCCAGAACCTTGGCGTTAAGGACGAATTGCACGAGAAGCAGATGTCACAGCTCTCAAATACAGAGAAGGTGCGTGTGATGTTGGCTAAGGCTTCTCTTCGGTAAACCAGAGAACTTGTTGCTCGATGAGCCTACTAACGACCTCGACCTTGAGACCGTTGAATGGTTAGAGGATTATCTCGGTGAGATTGATGAGCATCAGACAGTATTGGTTGTATCGCACGACCGTCACTTCCTTGACTCAGTCAGCACACAGACAATCGATATCGATTTCGGTAAGGTAACCGTCTTTGCTGGTAACTACTCGTTCTGGTATGAGAGTTCACAGTTGGCTTTACGTCAGGCTCAGAACCAGAAGATGAAGGCTGAGGAGAAGAAGAAACAGTTGGAGGAATTCATCCGCCGATTCTCTGCCAATGTGGCTAAGAGTAAGCAGACAACATCACGTAAGAAGATGTTGGAGCGTCTGAACGTAGAGGAGATTCGCCCATCAAGCCGTAAATATCCGGGTATCATCTTCTCTATGGAGCGTGAACCAGGTAATCAGATTCTTGAGGTTGAGAACTTGAAGGCTGTTGATGAGGACGGAACAGTACTCTTCGATAATGTGAACTTCAACATTGAGAAGGGACAGAAGGTTGTCTTCCTCTCTCGCAACTCAAAGGCTATGACTGCGCTCTTCGAGATTATCAATGGTAATCGTGAGCCTGATGCTGGTACGTATAACTGGGGTGTGACAATCACTACGGCTTATCTGCCATTGGATAATACCGAGTTCTTTGATTGTGATTTGAACCTCGTTGACTGGCTGTCACAGTTCGGACCAGGTAACGAAGTGGCTATGAAGGGCTTCTTAGGTCGTATGTTGTTCAAGCAGGAAGAGGTTGAGAAGAAGGTGAATGTACTCTCTGGAGGTGAGAAGATGCGTTGTATGATTGCACGTATGCAGCTTCAGAATGCCAACTGCTTGATTCTTGATACGCCTACTAACCACCTTGACTTGGAGAGTATTCAGGCGTTCAATAACAACCTGATTGGCTTTAAGGGTAATATCCTCTTTAGCTCACACGACCATGAGTTTATTAACACCGTGGCTGATCGTATCATTGAGTTGACTCCAAAGGGTACCATCGACAAGCTGATGAGCTACGATGACTATATCCATGACGAGCAGATTAAGGAGCAAAAAGCAGGAATGTACTAAGATTGTCAAAACATGGCATACTATTTGCAAGGGTATGCCATGACAAATAGTGCAATAAAATTATGAGTAAGAAAGAGAAAAATATAAAGATTGAAGGCGAAGAGCTGGAGTTGAATAACGAAGAAACAACCCAGAACGACGTTGAAACACAGGCGGAAGATGCTAACGGAGAGGAGACTCCTGCAGAGGAAGAACTTGACCCATTGGCAGCTGCACAGAACGAAGCTGAGCAGTGGAAAGACAAGTATATCCGTTTGGTTGCTGAATTTGAGAACTACAAGAAACGTACACTGAAGGAGAAGTCAGAACTGATTCTCAACGGAAGTGAGAAGACTGTAGCTGCTATTCTGCCTATCCTTGACGACTTTGAGCGTGCTACTGCCGATAAGACAGAGGATCCACAGGCAATTAAAGAAGGCTTCGAACTTATCTATAAGAAGTTTTTGAAGGCCTTGGAGACACTCGGTGTTAATAAGATTGAGACCGATAATGCTGACTTCAACGTCGATTACCATGAGGCAATCGCAATGGTTCCTGGCATGGGCGATGACAAGAAGGGCAAGGTTATCGATTGTGTACAGACAGGCTATACACTCAATGACAAGGTTATCCGTCACGCAAAGGTTGCTGTCGGACAATAATTTCATAAGGAAGAATGGCAAAAAGAGATTACTATGAGGGTGTTAGGTGTCAGCAAGAATGCCTCTGAAGACGAAATAAAGAAAGCATACAGAAAACTTGCTATCAAGTATCATCCTGACCGTAATCCGGATGATCCTGAGGCTGAAGCAAAATTCAAAGAGGCTGCTGAAGCTTACGATGTACTACACGATCCACAGAAACGCCAACAGTATGACCAGTTTGGCTTCGATGCTCCTGGCGGTGGCTTTGGTGGTGGTAGTCCCTTCGGTGGCGGTGGTTTCTCTATGGACGATATCTTCTCTATGTTTGGCGATGTGTTCGGTGGACATGGCGGAGGATTTGGCGGCTTCGGAGGTGGCGGACATCAAGCCCCTAAGTATCGTGGAACAGACCTTCGTTTGAAGGTTCGTCTGTCGTTGCAAGAGGTTGCTACGGGCGTTACCAAGAAGTTTAAGGTGCGTAAAGACGTTCCTTGCGAACACTGCCATGGCTCTGAGTGCTGAGGAGGGTAGCGGAACAGAAACTTGTCAGAACTGTCATGGTTCGGGTGTTGAAATCCGTACACAGCAGAGTATCTTTGGTATGATGCAGACCCAGACTACCTGTCACGTATGTAATGGTGAGGGAACTATCATTAAGAACAAGTGTACTCACTGTCATGGTGAAGGCGTTGTAAAGGGCGAGGAAGTAGTTGAAATCAACATCCCAGCGGGTGTAGCTGAAGGTATGGTGGTCAATGTTCCGGGCAAGGGTAACGCTGGTAGACACAATGGTGTGGCTGGTAATATCCAAGTATATATCGAGGAGGAACCTAACGACACCTTCATTCGTGACGGACAGAACGTCATCTATAATCTCTTGCTCGATTTCCCAACAGCTGCCTTAGGTGGTCAGGTTGACATCCCAACCATTGATGGCAGCAATGTAAAGATTAAGATTGAACCAGGAACACAGCCTGGTAAGACGCTTCGCCTACGTGGTAAGGGTCTTCCAGCCGTACAAGGTTATGGCAGCGGTATTGGCGATTTAGTGGTTCACATCAGTATTTACGTTCCAAAGGAGTTGAATAAAGAGGAGAAGAAAATCATCGAAGACTTACGCCAAAGCGAAAACTTCCGTGGTGATAACAGCACTAAACGCTCTATCTTCGAGAACTTTAAGAAACTGTTTAGTTGAATGAGTTGACAAGTTAGACAAGTTGACGAGTGAACAAGTTAAATGAGTTGACAAGTAAACAAGTTGACGAGTAGACGATTTTTATTAAGCAATGAGTTTACAAATAGAATTGAGATAATGATTATATGCCCCATTAGACTTCTTTGGCTAATGGGACTAAATCGTTTCCTCACATTCCATCAACACCCAACACCCATCACCCAACTATGACTTACCAAGAAACCGTAGAATATCTATTCAATAGCACACCCGTCTTCGAACACGTCGGGGCATCTGCTTACAAAGAAGGACTTGAGACAACAAAGGCTTTGGACGAGCACTTCGGTCATCCACATACCCACTTCCTTTCTATTCATGTTGCAGGAACCAACGGAAAAGGCTCATGCTCCCACACGTTGGCAGCTATCCTCCAAGCTGAAGGATATAAGGTCGGACTCTATACCAGTCCTCACCTCGTTGACTTCCGCGAACGTATCAGAGTCAATGGAGAAATGATATCTGAACAGGAGGTTATCGACTTTGTTGAACAGGAACGCAACTTCTTTGAGCCACTCCACCCTTCTTTCTTTGAACTCACAACAGCTTTAGCATTCAAGTATTTTGCTGAACAAAAGGTAGACATCGCCATCATCGAAGTAGGCTTAGGTGGTAGACTTGATTGTACAAACATTATCACTCCTATCTTATCGATTATCACCAACATATCACTCGACCACACCCAATTCCTCGGCAACACACTCGCAGCTATCGCAGCAGAGAAGGCTGGTATTATCAAACATCGTGTACCGGTTGTTATTGGTGAGTCTGTCCCTGAAACACAGATTGTTTTCAAGGCAAAAGCACAGAAAGAGGATGCGCTCATTGTCTTTGCAGAAGACATCCCCGCAGTGCTTTCTTCTCGCCCTAACCCCGATGGTGGTATCGCTTATCAGACTCGTTTCTTTGGCGATTTTGTGGGCGAATTGGGTGGTAGCTATCAAGAGAAGAACGCTAACACGGTCTTAACAGCCGCCATGCAACTGTATAATAAAGGTGTCATCAAGAACGCAGAGAGTATTGCTAAAGGCTTTGCCAATGTTTGCGAACTGACGGGCTTAATGGGTAGGTGGCAGAAACTACAAGCAACCCCATTAGTTATTTGTGACACAGGTCACAATGCTGGCGGATGGACTTACCTCTCTCAACAAATCAAACGTCAACAATGTAAGCAGAAGCGCATTGTCTTTGGTATGGTGGATGATAAAGACCTACATGCTGTTATGTCCATGCTCCCCGATGATGCCATTTACTATTGGACACAACCCAGTACACATCGTGCCTTCCCAGTAGAGAATGTTACCGAAACAGCCGACGATTACGACCTACACGGAAAGGTCTACCCAACCGTCCTTGAAGCCTACCAAGCTGCCCTTCAAGATGCTGACGAACAAGATTTTATCTTCATTGGCGGCTCCAGCTATGTAGTTGCAGACTTGCTGACAAGCCTACAAAAGAAGTAATCAAAAGCTCTTCTTTATTAATACCATATTACTAAATAAAGTTTGATTTTTAGTTTGCTGTCACTTTTAATATTTTTGTTTTATATGCATATACTCAATATATTATAAGCATATAAGGAGTGATAGAAGTGACAGGAAAATTGATTTTCATAATTTCACGACCATCTCTGTAAGTTCCAAAACGAAGTGCAATAAAAGAAATCCACTTTTGCGTGATTTTTCTTACTAAAAAGTTTGTATTATCAATAATTATTCGTATCTTTGCTGAGTCAGTCCTCGCCAAGCCTCTTAACAATGCTCAAATCGTGCGAGGCGTTTTTGTTTATACACATTTGAATATAGTGAATCTTATTCCCTTTACAAAACGATTTGAATCTTCAGAAAATCTCGTTGATTTGCTTGAATCTCGAGGTTTACAAATTTGTGATAGAAACAAAGCCATACAATACCTTGATAACATTGGTTATTACAGATTGTCTGCTTATATGTATCCTTTGTTGAAAATGCCCAAAACAGCACATTTGTACAAGAAAGGTTCATCCTTCAAGAAGGTGATGATGCTTTATCGCTTTGACAAGAAACTAAGACTGCTCATGTTTAATGAGATAGAAAAGATTGAAATTGCTATCAGACGTGCGGTGATGCAAATAACAGCAGATATGACAGGCAATCCTTTTTGGCTGACAGACTTTTTTCTTATTTCTTAGATGGTTTCAAGTTTAATGAAACAATGCGAGCTATATCCAAGGAATATAGTAAATCTAAGGAAGAGTTCATTCTTCATTTCAAACGAACCTACTCAGAACCTTATCCACCATCGTGGATTTTAGGAGAACTGCTTACTGTTGGAAACGTCAATGCCATTTATCGTAACATCAAACAAAATCGCATACGCAAACGCATAGCAAAACGTTTTTGGTTTACCTATAAAATGTGTTTGAGTCATGGCTCACGGTTATTGCTGTTACTCGAAAATGCCTGTGGTCATCATTCAAGAGTATGGAACAAGCAAAATGCCATTCAGCCAGCAATTCCCATTAGTCCCGCAGGAGAATGGATAACGCTTCCAACAGATTCTATGCGTGCTTACTTTGACCTCTGCATCATCAAATACTTTCTTAATGTTATATCCCCAAATAATGATATGCAATCCAAACTAACATGGTTATTCATTCGGTTTCCGAAAATTGACTTAAAAGCTTTCGGTTTTCCAGTGGATGGGAAACGGAACCATTATGGAGGTAATAACATTTGGAATAACTACTGATTATTCACCCATTACATGATCTTCTTGTTTCCGTTTTATCATATTATGGGGAGGGCGGTTCAAACGACCCCATCCAGTCCATATTTATGTAATTTTTGATGTGACCGAAAGTTAAATATATTAAATCTCACACTTTTCGTAGCACTAAGATAGGTGAAGTTTCTGACATATCCAAGTGTTTTGAGAACGTTGTTTTTCAGGCACTTGAAGTTCTTACAAGAATTTATACTGCGAAATTAAGGTTTATAATATTTTTGTTTATCTTTGTATTTGATCTTCCGTAAATCAAAAAAGTATTATTTATATAAAAATACTAACATGAAACAAATCTACATCTTGTTAATAGCCCTACTCATGGGCTTATCAGCTAATGCCGAGGAGTCTGGTACTTGTGGACCTGATCTAAAATGGCACCTTAATGATGATGGAGTTTTAATCATTTCAGAAAAGGGGAAATGGATGATTATAGATTCAGCCCATGGCGTGACTCTGGTGTTAAACGAATTATAATAGGTAATCGTGTTACGACAATTGGACAGACTGCTTTCAGCGGTTGTAGCTCTCTAACTTCTGTAACCATTCCCAATAGTGTTACGACAATTAAGGAATATGCTTTCAGCAATTGTAGTTCTCTAACTTCTGTAACCATTCCCAATAGTGTTACAACAATTGGCGACAATGCTTTCAACGGTTGTCGCTCTCTAACTTCTGTAACCATTCCAAATAGTGTTACGACAATTGGAAAGGCTGCTTTCAACTATTGTAGCTCTCTAACTTCTGTAAACATTCCCAATAGTGTTACGACAATAGGAGGTTGGGCTTTCAGCGATTGTAGCTCTCTAACTTCTGTAACCATTCCAAATAGTGTTACGACAATTAGAGAGTATACTTTCGACGATTGTATTTATAACCATAGAACAACCAAAACTAATCAGAAATATCCGAGTGTAAATCTTTAATTACCAGCATATTCTAAAATTTAACACTTTTCGGTTGCCATTTGTCGCTTCCCAAATTTCCACATATTTTTGAGACGTATTTCTGACGTGGAGAATTTGCGGGGCTTGTTTTTTGTCACACCGTGCAGACAGTTGACAAGGGTTTACAAACTGTTTACGACAAGCGACAATAACCGCCCTGATATGCGGGAAACAGTCACACTGTGTAGAAAAGCGACAATGGTTGACTTCCGTTCACATCCGTTTACCATTTCAGAGATATGGGATTGAAGAAAATGAACCATTAAACGATAAAACGGTATGAAAGCAACCAGAAAATGCAGTTTTTTGCTGGCAAGTCCTTTGTAACCCGAAGCGGTATGCAAAGATATTGCAGTGAGGCTTGTCAGGCAGAAGCCAAACGAGCCAGAGTGATGCAGAAGAACAACCTCTTCAAAGTCGCCCAACCCTTGATGGAGATACAGCATCAGGAGTATCTCACCTTTTCCAAAGCAGCCATCCCTCGCGGGCTGTTCCCGACAGTACATTTACAAACTTGTAGCCATCGGCAAGCTGAAAGCCCTCACGCATCAGCAACCGCATGGCATTCATCCGCAGAGCCGACATCGAGCAGATGTTGGAGGGCAATCCCTATCACCGCATCCTGCCCGGCAACACCTCCACACCAAGGAAATCATCTTCATCTTCCTTACCGCCAAAAAGAGAAAAAGGGAAAGGAAAGCGAAGAAGTGTTGGACTTCTATTCGGGCGAGGAGGTGATGTCCCTTTAGGTAAAGCAGTCATGGCTTTACACTCCGCCAAGCGTAACCATATCCCCATCTGCCGTATCGCAGGAAAGAACTATTACAGCAAGAAGCATATTGACGAGTTTTTCGGGTGGCAGTTGATATTAGCGAAATTACCGACTGGCTACTGACCGAGGAGGTGGAGGAACTGTTCGGCATGAAGCCGACCGCACTCCGCGCCTACACCCATCGCCATAAGATACCCACTAAAAAGAGAGTACGGGCGTACCCATTACTCCAAATCACATTTGAACGAACTCCGCAGAACTGACCTTGTGAATCGATGAACGCTACTATACCGTTGAGCAGGTCAGCAAATCTATGGTCTTCGTCAGCCAACATCTGCCATATCGTCAAGGTGAAGCACATCGAAAAGATAAAGGTGGGTGTGAAAAACCTGCTTTTGCGCTCAGATGTGGAGCGTGTCATGGCTGAAAAGGAACAAATAACCGTGAAAAAATCGGGATTATCGAAAAATTATTTCAAAATGATGTATCGTGAGGTATTCACGGATATTTCACGTTGTTCCTTTTTCGCCATCGGAAACATGGATACAACTCCAAAATGTATACAACCAATTAAAACATAATTATTATGAGTAACGCAAACAGTTACCTTGCGTAAGCGCAAGATTAAGAACGGGACACAGTATTCACTATGCCTTGACTACTATCCTCGCTACCGTGACAATGTCACCATGAGAGTGATTACACGTGAAGCCTTTCAGGAATTTACATCTTCGCCAAACCTGCAAAACCAGCAGGAACGGGACTTCAACGCACGCTGATGAAGAAAGCGGTCATCCTGCGCAACCACGCGCTACGAAGCCATTTTCAATGAAAAACAACGGCTTTTTGACAAGACCAAGAGTGAAGGGCGATTTCTGCCTATTTCAAAGGACTGGCTGACCGCAAGAATATCAGGGCGGCAGCACGTATACAAGCATTTCCAGCGGTTCGTGAACGGCAAACTGCACCTTTGAGGAGGTGGATGTGGATTTGTGCCGCAAGTTCATGGAATACCCTGCTTGATGCACCCCAATCCATCCACACCAACCAAAAAGCTGCACATCAACTCCGCAGCAGGCTATTGGTCAACTTTCCGAGCCGTGCTGCACACCGCCTCACCGTGACAGGAAGATAAAGGAGAACCCAAACGGCTTCTTAGACCGCATCGAGTGCATTCCCACCATCAGGAGCATTTGAGCCAAGAGGAACTGATACGGCTTGCCGAAACACCCCGTGAGGAGGAGGTCTGAAAAGCTTTTCTTTTCGCCTGTCTTACGGGACTGAGAAAGAGCGACATCAGACAGCTCACGTGGCAGCAGATACAACCATACACCAACGGCAGGATGTTCGTTACCACCCGTATGCAGAAAACCAAAGAAATAGTGCATAACCCCATCAGTGATGGAAGCCTATGGACTGCTGGGAGAACGGGGCGAGGGACTTATCTTTTGAGGATTTCAAGGACAAGATGCTGCAAGGACCACTCCAACGGTGGCTCATCGGCAGCAGGATAACCAAGAAAAATCACCTTTCACTGTACCCGCCACAGCTTCGGAAGCCTGCACGTGGAAAATGGGAACGGACATGGCTGTCATCCAAGCCTATCTCGACATAGAACATTACCACCACACAAATCTATTCCAAGATAGCAGCGCAGCAGATGTGTCAGTGGTGGACAAGATAACCTTGAAGCGCAAGGAGGCATAAATGTCTCACATTGGATAGGGTATTCAGAGGGGCGGTTATGGCTGCAAGGCTATAATCGCCCTCTATGTTTTTGGCTTGATGCCACCATTTATAAGCCCCTCAGAGTATGAAACAGAGTATGATATGATGACATTTCGTGAAATACATTGAAAAAGACCGTTCTAACCGCAAATAACGGGCAGTAATTGGGAAAAATAGCATTAACTTTGCACAAAAATAATACAGGAACATTCAATCTCTCAACGAAATATGGAATCATCAATCAAGGACAAATACATCATCTTGGCTTTGTCGGCTTCGCCATCGTCCCTAATATCTTCCATTGCCACGCTGGTAATAGCGGACAGCTTCAACCAAGACAACTTTGTCAGGTGGATAGTATTCGTATGCTGTAACCTGTTGGGATGGTTGCTCTATCTCCTTTTTCAGACACTCATCTTTGATACATACGAAATCTACAAAAATCAAGTTCGGCAAGAAAGAAACGATTGCCGAAGCCATAGAGGTGCAGGAAGAACTGTCACAAAAATACACTTGAAGAAGCCACATCTGTGCTCGGACCTACATCAGTCCCTGAGCCTGTACCCGAATCATCCCCGACAAAAGAAGAGACACTTATCCAAACACAACCGATAGAGCTTACTATCGCCCCGGATCTTCACGAAAAGAACCGTGCCAATTACGCAAGCAGAGAGCAACGGGAAAAGGAAGAGCGCATCCGCATGGTCATGGAGTATTGCCATTATTACCTGCCTCGCATTGCCGACCAAGAAACCGTGAACCACATCTGTACTGAGGTGGACAAATGGATGAATCTTAACACTTATACCCCGAAGCCCATACAAAGACCGTTTACCAAAGACATCAACAACATTCCACTCCGTCACTTCGTATGGAATATCTCTGAGCGTTTCCTGTACAAGAGATACTACAATGGGGATAACCGTGCCAAGTTCATCAAAAGCCCTCTTTCCCTGAAATCGTTTGCTGATACAGACTTATCAACCATCAAGAATTTTCAAGGTAGAGCCGTTAAAGACGGAAATTCCCATTGATGAACCCGAAAAGCGGCAAACTTGATTTCCCACTATCCCTGAGGATTATGTGCGGAATTAGGATAATCACGACACCAACGACAACCATCCGGTAACTCATAACCGCCTGTTTTACATCGTTTCCCGAGTAATTTTTACCCGTCATTTATGGCTGGGCTTAATTATTCGGGAATTATTTTGCAATGACGTGTCGTGGAGATATTCACGGATATATCATTTCAGTCCTTTGCGCCAAGTCTTACAAAAAGAGACGAGTACGCGAATGGAAAAAAATCAATTTCTACCTTCAACGACCTCCCCTGAGGTTGTCGCTCAGCTTCGAGACGAAGTGATGAGCTCTGAAAAGCCTGCTCGCCGAGCAGCGCAGTGTGAACAATGCCAAAACGGTGGACACCCACGTGCCCATGTCTGTGGACGAGGGCAGCAGAGTATTTAGGTATCCCTCAAAGGGTACGCTCTACATGAAACTGTCAGAAGGGACAATCCCTGCCACTCAAGCCCGGCAAACGCTATTGCCTTTACCGTGACGAACTGGACAAGTGGCTGGAAACCGCCCGAAAGAATCCCATACCGTTGTCGGACGAGGAACTGAACAAGTCCTTATCCTCTTCCCACCGTCGCAAGCCCAACCCACGTAACTGGTGAATGATATGGAAGAGGATAAGAACTATATCAACCTGATACGTGGCGACCTCACAAAAGCATCCCAAGCGCATAACGGTATGCCCGACAGTGTAGGCATAGATGAATATCAAGACGGCAAACCAAACCATTCTTGAAGCATCGTTGTCGTTTACGCCCCGTGCGCTGTGGGACAGCTTTTTGGTACGAGGGGAACTCTCCTGCTTGTTTGCCGATTCCAACGTGGGCAAGTCCATCCTGCCGTGCAGATAGTCGACCGCATCGCCCGAACCGACAATGTGCTGTATCTGGACTTTGAACTGTCCGAAAAGCAGTTCCAGCTCCGCTATACCAACGAGCATGGAGAGCTCTACACCTTTCCCGACAAAATCTATCGGGTGTCTATTGACTGCAACCAGCTTTTGGATGCCAACTTTGAGGAAGCTATCATAGGCGGCATTGAACAGATGGCTGTGCAGACCGACTGCAAGATTTTCATCATTGACAATCTTACCTACCTGTGTTGCGCCATGGAGAAAGGCGATGCCGCAGGACGGCTGATGATTCAGCTGAACAATCTCAAAAAGAGATATGCGCTCTCTATCCTTGTCCCGCACATACGCCCAAACGCTCTTTGGATTGTCCCATCACATCCAACGACCTTGCCGGAAGCAAACGGCTCTACAATTTCTTTGACAGCGTGTTCACCATTGGAAAAAGTGCCCAAGACGGAGGGCTTCGCTATGTGAAGCAGCTTAAAGTGCGCTATGGCACGTTCTCTCATGATGCGGATAATGTAATCGTTTACGAGATTGACAAGGTGGATGCTTTCTTGCAGTTCGTAGTTTCAGGGGCTATTCCACGGAAAAGGAACACTTGAAAAAAATTGGGCGACAATGAATCAAGCCAAAGGGATTGCCAAATTCTGCAACTCTCCCAATCGGGCAAGTCCATCAGGGAGATAGCCTCACAGGTGAGTGTGGCAAGTCCACCGTAAACCGTCGATCATCCAGCGCAGCAAAGAGAGTAAAACGCAGGTGTCCCAGTGTCCCACTGTCCCAACCCTTAGAGTGTGGGACAATGGGACAGGATGGGACAGCCGACAATCAACCATCAAAAACGGACTAAGCTGGGCAATTATTCATTACAGAAGTATAAAGGAACGGCAACACGGCATACCTGCCCCAAATGCGGAGACAGGCATTCTTTCGTCTATTACGTGGACGAAAATAATGTGCCGTTGCATCCATCGGTCGGCAGATGTAACCACGAAAGCGGTTGTGGTATCACTACACTCCGAAAGAGTATTTTCAAGAGCATCCTGAACACAGAACTACCAATGATTTCTCTTTTGACAGGCAAAGAGCAGAGCAGAAGAAAGTGAAGCAGCAAAGTAGCCGACAGCCATCGGCTATATTCCCCTCACTATGTGGAGAAGTCGCAAAGCGAGCGTAGCAATTTCTTCCGTTTCCTCTTCACACCCTTACTTCCTACTATGGCGACAAGGCGAAAGAGGTGTTGAAGCGGTTGTTGGAGGAATACCGTTTGGGGGCTACCCGTGACGGCTCTGTTATCTTTTGGCAGATAGACAGGACGGGCAAGGTACGCACGGGAAAGGTGATGCAGTCACAATCCCGAAGACGGACACCGTATCAAGGGAGGACAGACATCGGCAGTGAACTGGATACACAGCATATTGAAAAAGCAGCGTGTGTTGGCAGAGGATTGGCAACTATCCCAATGCCTTTTCGGGGAACACTTGTTGAAAACGCATCCCGACAAGGTGGTGGTCTTGGTGGAATCCGAGAAGAGTGCCGTTATCGGTTCTGCTATCTTCCCCGATTATGTATGGCTGGCTACGGGTGGTAAGAGTCAGATGAGAGAAGAGAAACTCCGTGTACTGTCAGGGCGAACCGTGCTTCTCTTTCCCGATGCCGATGCTTATGCCGAGTGGAAACAGCGAGCCGAGAGCATGTACTTTTGTAAGGTGGTGGTTTCGGACATCATCGAAAGGAATGCCACCCCGAAACAAAAAGAAGCCCATATCGACATACAGCTGATTGGATTATCTTTCAGATACGGGAGGGCAGGTGATGAGTACAGCCAACCACTTGGTCGAGGCTGAGAGAATCCTCCAGCGGATGATAGAGAAGAATCCCGTCCTGCAAAAACTGATAGACGATTTAGGACCTTGTGCTGGTCGAGTGCATCTCCAATCGGCAACGATGATGAAAAACCTCCCTGACGGAGGAGGCAGGAAGCCGTAGGGCTGAGTTTGCAGACAATGGTTTGCCATTGATATAGCTCACTATAACCACACGCCCGCTTACGTAGTTGTGGGCTCTCCTGAGGGATTAGGGTTTTACCCTAATGACCCACTCAGGCGTTTCTCCCCTGAGAACCCAGAGCAAAGAGTGACCCTCTTTGCAATCCTCCGCTTATGGTTGCACCCTAAGAACCCCATGCGTTTACGGACAGCGGAAAAAGCAAACAATAAAGTACAAACCCAAAAAACAAGTATCTATGGCAACAAAATCAAGCATACATATCAAGCCCTGCAATATCGCATCGAGTGAGGGCTCACAACAGGAGGACTGCCGAATACATGCGCCACATCGGAGAGTCCAGAACCTATGTGGTTCCAGAACTCTCCACCGATAATGAGCAGTGGATAAATCCCGACTTCGGCAGTCCGGATTTGCGGATGCATTACAGACAATATCAGACAGATGGTAAAGGAAAAGACCGGACGTGCCGCATGCAGGAAAAGGAGCGTGAACGCAAAGGCAAGAACGGTAAAATGAGTCAAGATTGCAGGATGCTCCCCATACGTGAAGGAGTGCTGCTTGTCAGGTCGGACACCACACTGGCAGACGTGCGTAAATTCGGTGAGGAGTGTCAAAGACGCTGGGGAATCACACCGCTGCAAAATCTTCCCTGCACAAGGATGAAAGGGCATTGGCTGAACGGTCAGCCGGAAGCGGAAGACAGGGAAAGCTTCAAAGTCAGGGGACAGATGGTTCAAGCCGAACTATCATGCCCATATCAGTTTTTCGACTGGATGAACCACAGAAACAGGAAAGAGCCGAAAGCTCAATGACGATGAGCATGATGCAGATGCAGACCCTTGCATCCGACATCCTGCTGATGGAACGCGGGCAGTCAAAGGCTGTCACTGGTAAGGAGCATCTGGAACGGAACGACTTTATCATTGAGAAGCAGAAAGCTGAACTGCAACGCATGGATGCAGCCAAACGGCACAAAGAAGAACAGATAAATCTTGCCGAGCAGGAACTGAAACAGGGTGAAATCAGAAATACGCACTGACAAGTTAAAGAAGACAGCCACCACGGCAGCGACAGCCATAACTAGTGGAGTTGCTTCTCTTTTCGGGAGTGGAAAACTGAAAGAACTGGAACGTGCCAACGAAAACTGCAAGACGAGGTTTTCAAAACGGAACACCAATATTGAAAAATTGCAGAGCCAAGTACAGCAGATGCAGAAACAGCATGATACGCAAATCCACAATCTCAGAGAAATGCACAGGCAGGAACTTGACATGAAAGAAAAAGAACTGTCACGGCTCGTCAGAATCATAGACAAAGGCTTTCAGGTGGTTTCCGATGTTCAGGGAAATGCTGCGCATGGAAAAGTTTTGTAGCCATGCTGATTCTCTAAAGAAATGACTGAAAGTCTTATAGTCAAAAAGAAGCCCTGAAATGTAGCGGTAAAATCTATTCCGAGCAACTACTGGGCGGAACTTTTGATATAAAGGATGATATTTTAAGGGTGGAAAATGACCCTGACGATGAAAGCAGGCTGAACCTGACAATAAACAGGAAGCCGATTGCCGACTGGTTCAGGGAGCAATGGCACAGGCTTAGATATGGAGCAAGAGTGCCGCAACAGGAAGAAAAGAAAAAGTAGAGGATTCAAATTATAATAGAAGCAATTTGATTAGTAATCTAAAAGCACTCCGATAACGATTAGAGTGCTTTTAGATTGTTTATCATTAATTATCAAAGCAAGTGCAGTTTAAGATTTTACTGAAGTTTGCATTAATAAAGAATATACTACAGCTGATATATGCGCAACATATTGTGACGCTTGTGATTCATTTCCTGAAATCCTTAACAAATACCGCTAAGGTATAACTGATATTATTAGCAGACATATATAGGCAACATCATTGTGAGCTGCAAGAACACCATTTTCATTAACATCACCTGAACCTGTCTTATGCGCTATAACAACCCCTTCTTTATCAAGAGAGTGGAGCTGCTATCCTATCTACACCTGTTTTACATTCTTTTAACGTATTCTTAATGAAACTTTGTTTCTCATCATCGATAAGACCTTCAGTAAAACAAACGATTCATCAACATTGCAGCACCAAGAGAGATGTATAGTTAGAGTAAGCCTTTGTTATGGTCAGCCGACATTTCCTCTTCCCGTATAAGCTATCTGGAAACTTGAACGAGGAATGAATGTGGCTATAAAACTATCTGTTTGAGCTGACATTAACCATATCCTTAAACATAAGGTTGCTTGCATTGTTGTCACTCTGAGTAAGAGTATAACTGCAGCAAATCTCACTGTCAATGATATGACTGGCCCTGAATAATCTTTCAGCATAGGACTCCAAGTCTTTGGGTCAAGTTTATCCCTATTTATATTTACTAAGGTATCAGTGAAATTCCTTTATTGTCAAAGTCATTACAAAGAGCTAATGCCTGATGAACCTTAAACACACTCATCTATAGGGATAAACACTCTTATTATTGACCTTAACCGTATCTCTGTTATGTAACAATAACCGCTACACCAATTCTCGCCAGGACAAGCTGAGACAATTTGAGAAATGCTATCAGTCAAAAAACATTTGTTAAAGGAGGATTTGCGCTATCTTTTTGTCGCTGATTTATGGAACAAATGAAAAATACCAAGATGAAAAATGCAAACTAAAGCTATACTCAAAACTACGATTTGTTTTTCTGTTTCCATGTTTATATTATTTATATTTGTTTTGACGAGAATATCTTTATTTGCCGACAAAGGTACATAACTAAAGTTTCCCACCCAAATAAATAGATAGAAAATAACAGTTTGTCGAATTTTTCTTTGTAAATTAGTAATCGCTAAAGAACTGATTTTTAAAGACAAGACAACAAAACTGTTATGGAAGCAAAAATAGAGAAAATAAGTGAGTTATCCAAACTTTTGAGTGTTAAAAACCCGAATGAGTGATGATTTATTTCATCTTTTTGGCAAGTTTGGCATCGGTCACCTATTATCTCGCCTTTCATTGGAGAAACAGGACGGAGTTTCGGCTTCGAGTTGCTCCTCTCTTTGCTCTCTTCCGCATTGTGGGCGAGAGCATCCATAGTATATGCAAACATAAGATATATGAGCTTTCAAATCATGGTAAGAACTGTTTCTATCGCATGATGATTCGCCCACAGATGGATTGGAGACGATTGATGAACCACTTTTGCACCAGTTATATGTGCCTATTGCGTAAGCATGGCGAAGTTCCTCAATCAGATACCACTACATGTTTCATTATAGATGACACCGTACTTGAGAAGAGTGGTGTGAGGATGGAGGGTATCAGTCATGTTTTCGACCATATGAAAGGCAGATGCGTATTGGGCTACAAGCTGTTACTTTGTGCCTTCTTTGACGGCAAGACAACTATACCCTTTGATTTTTTTCACTACATCAAGAAAAGAGGAAGCAAAGGCAACTACGGGCTGACAAGACAGCAACTCAAAAAGGCATATCACACCAAGAGGAACACCGCAATCCTGATTATAAGCGCTTTCAAAGAGTGTAAGATGTCCTAAGCTGGAAGTTGCCATGGATATGCTTCGCCGTGGATGGAAGATGGGGTTACATGCAGTATGCGATTACCGATAGTTGGTTCACCTGCAGAGCAACTTATGACATGTGTTAGAAGCATAGGTAAAGGGCAATGCACTTTGTTGGACTTGCAAAAATGGGAAAGACAAAAATACACTATATCGGGCAAAAAGAAAATGCTGCAGAACTCATCTGCCACCCTAGAGTGAACGAGGAAAGACCTGTCGTAAATACAAATGTCGATATATTCAGCTCAACGGCAACTTAGGAGATATACCTATCAGAATCTTCCTCATCAAGTATGGTAGAAACTCCGCATGGAACGTTCTGCTCACCACGGATACAACGATGTCTTTCGTAAAGCCTTTGAAGTGTATCAGATTAGATGGAACATAGAGGTGATGAACAAGGGAGACTAAGCAATATCTCAGATTAGGGAGGTTATCAAGGTTGTAGACTTTAATGGTCAGATAGCCGACGCAAACGCTGTGTTACCTGCACATATACCGTCATGGCTTTGGAAAAGAGATTCACAGAATATCAAACCATGGACGAACTCTTTTTCGGATATGGAGGTGATCTCATGGCACTCACGTTATGGAAGCGAGTTCTTACCTGCATCGAACGCATTCTTCGCATTTTAGGAGAAATACTTGGAATGACGCCCCAATACCTTATGGCTACAATCAGCGGAAACGACAAAGAGATGAGCAAAATCCTTGTAATGGCTGAAGCGTTGGAAAATGGGACGAAGTATGGATAGTCTGCATAACTTCTGTTAGGGCATGTGTTAACAGTCAATGGATATGGGGGAAGACAGACAAAGGAAAATGAGAAAAGTTGGTGTTTTAAGGGGTGGGAAACTTTAGTACATAACTTTACGGAAAAATATGTTTCTAAAATATATAAATCAGGGCAACCGCATCAAAATGTCAATAACCTGATAATCAATACTTGTCGATTTTGTATTAATAGGGATAAGTGGGGTGGATACAAGGATGAGAAGTTTCAACAATTTACAATATCCCCCTTAAAAATGCATAATTTTGTATTTGTCTGAATAATAGCCTGTTGTCAAAAATCATGTTTCTTAAAAATATTACCCCTGAGAAATTTGAATTATATGAGGGCAAAAATCAATTTTTATGGGGTAGTAGTTTCGATTTGGACCAATGGTTTTTTTAGGAAAATGGACAATAAGGGAGAGGAGGAGGTTGAAAACTACGTTTGTTTCCTAAGCTAACGTTATTTTGATGCGGTTGCCCTATATAAATAGACAGCTATGGGGAAAATGTGGGGAAAAATTAGATAATTAAAAAGGCTAAATGACTGAAAATAATCACTTAGCCTTTTAATCCGTACTGCAGACCCGTACTTCGTAATTGCTGCGCCCATCATTCAAGACTGTCAAATCAGGGTCTTTCCTGTCAAAGCCAATGATGCCTATGCGTATACCAAACACATGGATTACGGATTTCTCGTTCCGTGAACAAACACTTTATCCACAACTCTGCTATGTGGTGTATTGGCTTAACTCCATTTCTATGGGCAACACTTTTTGTTGCAGATTTCAAGCAGCTTTTATCAGAAATACCCATCAGTAAGAACTCGTTTATTAGGCTTTCCTCATAATTGGGAACAAGAGCCTTTGTGGAGATAAAATAATTGCCCTGTTTCTTAAAAAGCACTGGGAGCAAACCAGCTCCGATCTTTAATTGTTTCCAATAAATGGATTGTTTTCAAGCCCCTATAGAAAGAGAACAAAAATTCCTGTGTGAAAAATTAATCTACGACAAGGAGCAAGCAAGGAGCAATATCAAACAAAAATCAATACCTTTTGCAGTACAGTATAGGAGATAGACCAAAACAAAAGTGGAATATCGGAAACGAATAGCAAGGAAAAGAGAAGAAACGACCCAAGTTGATGTCCTTTTTGAGTTAATAATCAATAAAAGCGTTAAATCTTCACCTTTTAGAATGTGCAATTAAAAATAACAACCATATTTCTGACTTATTATCTATAAAATATTGAGTAATAATCGGTTGTAAATACGACGATTGCAGTTCTCTAACTTCTGTAACCATTCCCAATAGTGTTACGACAATAGGAGGTTGGGCTTTCAGCGGTTGTAGCTCTCTAACTTCTGTAAACATTCCCAATAGTGTTACGACAATAGGAGGTTGGGCTTTCAGTATTTGTAGCTCTCTAACCTCTGTAACCATTCCAAATAGTGTTACTACAATTGGCTACAATGCTTTCATGGGTTGCAGTTCTCTAACTTCTGTAACCATTCCTAATAGTGTTACGACAATAGGTGGCGAAGCTTTTAGCGGATGCACCAACCTGCAAAAAGTACATATCGGAGATAGTGTTAAGGCTATAGGAGAATACGCATTTGATTACTGTACCAGTATAACACAGATTTCAAGTGAGGCAGTCGTACCACCAACCTGTGGATTAAATGTTTTTGCCAACATTAATAAATCTAAATGTAAACTTATTGTTCCTAAGAATAGTCTTGACGCCTATAAACAAGCACCATATTGGAAAGATTTCTTATTAATAGAGGGTAGTACTACTGGCATTACAAACACTGTTTATAATAAATCAGGACTTGCTGATGTCTATACAATAGATGGAACAAAACGGCTAAGTAAAGCAAGCACTGACGAAATTAATGCTTTGCCTAAGGGTGTTTATATTGTCAATGGTAAAAAGATAATCATTAAATAATAGACACAATGGTTTTCCTAAGCCACACTATATATTTTTACTTGTTGTATGTTCGTCTGACAAAGAAATAAGAATAAGAACAGAAACTTACAGTAAAACATCGACGGCTTATACAGAAAAACCTTATTACTATACAGCAGTAAGTGAGCAATCATTTGCTGCTTTTTCATTATTCTCTTACAAATATTTTCGTTTCCTATCACTTTTAACACTTCGTCTTATGTGCTTATACTCAATATATTATAAGCATATAAGAAGTGATAGAAGTGACAGCAAAGTTGATTTTCATAATTTCACGACCATCTCTCAACAATAACTATCCTAAAAAGCAAAATGCTACATAAACTTTTTATAGAAAAACATTTTTATAATAAATTTTTGTTTATCTTTGTATTTGAACTTCCATAATTCAAAAATATTATTTATATAAAAAGTACTAATATGAAAACACATTTACATCTTATTAATAGCCCTACTCATGAGGCTTATCAGCTAATGCCGAGGAGTCTGGTACTTGTGGACCTGATCTAAGATGGCACCTTACTGATAATGCTGTTTTGACCATTTCAGGAAAAAGGGAAAATGTATGATTATTCATACGACAACAGAGCACCATGGGACAATTATAATAAACGAATTATAAAAACGAATTATAAAACGAATTATAATAGGTGATGGTATTACCACAATTGGCAGCAGTGCTTTCCGTAATTGTTTCAGCGCTAACTTCTGTAACCATTCCAAAATAGTGTTAGGACAATTGGAGGCTGCTTTCGAATATTGTAGCGCACTAACCTCTGTAACCATTCCAAATAGTGTTACGACAATTGGCAACCATGCTTTCTTCGGTTTGTAGTGCGCTAACCTCTGTAACCATTCCAAATAGTGTTACAGAAATTGGCTACAGTACTTTCGGAGATTGTAGCGCGCTAACTTCTGTAACCATTCCAAATAGTGTTACAGAAATTGGCTACAGTACTTTCGGAGATTGTAGCGCGCTAACTTCTGTAACCATTCCAAATAGTGTTACGACAATTGGCAACCATGCTTTCTACAATTGTAGCGCGCTAACTTCTGTAACCATTCCAAATAGTGTTACGAAATTGGCTACAATACTTTCGGAGAGTTGTAAAGCGCTAACTCTGCAACCATTCCAAAATAGTGTTAGGGACAATTGGCGCCTATGCTTTCACAATTGTAGAGCGCTAACCTCTGTAACCATTCCAAATAGTGTTAGGACAATTGGTGCCAATGCTTTTCGAATATTGTAGCACGCTAACTTCTGTAACCATTCCAAATAGTGTTACAATAATTGAATGGTCTACTTTCAAAGATTGTAGTGCTCTAACTTCTGTAACCATTCCAAATAGTGTTACAGAAATTGGCAGCGATGCTTTCAGCAAATGCACCAACCTACAAAAGGTAAATATAGGAAATAGTGTTAAGACTATAGGAATAGCAGCATTTTAACAACTGTACCAGTATAACACAGATTTCAAGTGAGGGCAGTCATACCACCAACCTGTGAATCAAATGTTTTTGACGACATTAATAAATCTAAATGTAAACTTATTGTTCCTAAAAAATAGTCTTGACGCCTATAAACAAAGCAGACCAATGGAAAGATTTCTTATTAATAGAGGGTAGTACTACTGGCATTACAAACACTGTTTATAATAAATCAGGACTTGCTGATGTCTATACAATAGATGGAACAAAACGGCTAAGTAAAGCAAGCACTGACGAAATTAATGCTTTGCCTAAGGGTATGTATATTGTCAATGGTAAAAAGATAATCATCAAATAATGGACACATCGGGTTTCCTAAGTCACACCGTATTTTCTTGCTTGTTGTATGTTCGTCTGACAAAGGAAGATAAATAAGAACAGAAACTTACAAGAAAAACATTGAGGGCTTATATAGAAAACCTTATTACTATACAGCAGCAAGTGAGCAATCATTTGCTGCTTTTTCATTTATTCTCTTACACATATCAACGCAAAGAGTTATATTTGCAAAACGAAAAGGAGAATAATATATGATTAAATTTGAACTTGAAGCACCCACTTCTGCCTACAATATCCCCTTACCCCACAATGTGACTTGAGGCAATACATAATATCATTCCCATAAGTTGTAGTCATTATCCAAAATCAGTCTGGAAAACATCTGCGTAAGCATTATTACAGGTATAGATATTCAGCACATACCGCCTTGATGTCCTGATCCACTTGGCTGGTACAGAAATAAACCTGAAGACAAACGCTTTTATGCGACTTGTTGCATTGAGTCCGAACTTCTTTACGTCGAGTCTTTGAATAATGGCCTTGTAAAAGTCACAGATAAGTGCTGTAAGAAGATAGCATAGTATAGATTTGATAAAGATAGCAAATTTATTATCAATACACTTGACATGAATGTTATTTTTATTTATCTTTGCAGTAGATAATCGATTATATCTTAATTTAATCAACTAAAAAATCAAAAGAAAATGAAACAAATGAACAAACAAACGAACAAAAATGATTCTATACTGTGTCATTTTAGTGATAGCTTCAATAGGATGTACAAACATCGAATCAAACCAAGGAGGTGAAGTGGTAAAGGACGAAACCAGAAACTTTTTTAAGGCACTGACTCTCAATGTCCCTGCCATTGCATCAACTCAACTCATTCCAACAGGAAAGACCAGAGCGAGCAATGCCAAAGACTCCATCAATACGAGTAATTATGTAACATTACATGCTGATTTCCCTGAAGATGCAACAGAGATACAGAAAAAGTTACTTAAATACGTACGAACGGTACAGGGATGTATCAGATTTTCATAGAATAACTGCTGCAGATTTTTCCATAGTACCAAACATGCAAAGTGGAGAAAATGATATTATTGTTTCAACTGTGGAAATCAAAAATGTTTTAAATCCTATGTTGGGCGTAAGTAGGGGATACTTGCTGGAGCAAGATATAACAGAAGAAGAACTTAATCAAATAATAGCAGAGACAGGAGCAAGCGACGAGGATGTTATTCTTGTAGCAATGATTTTAGGTAATCAAGACATTCAACGTGCAGAGTTACAAGTTTCAAAGAATGAAAGACAAACATTTAATTTCTTAGCGACACCATGTTATGCCAAAGAGACAATTTTTGCTAAACAAAGTAATCTAAAGGTTATTTTTGACTGTGCTTTAGAAGCCATAGGAGCAGACATATTTACAAATGTAGTTGCATTTGCAAACGCCAAATGGTCAAAAGTTGTTATTAAAAAAATTTTTAAGATTGTTGCTAAGAGAGCTTTAGGTCCAGTCGGTGTAGGAATAGCTGTAGCAGAATTTGGATGGTGTATTTACAGGCACGGTAATACAGACTGTTCTGTTTATGCTTCTCCCGAAATGGTAAAACAGTTGGAGAATAATACGATTGAAGAAAAATTGCGTGAATTAGAAAAGCAGCAAGAAGTAAAGAAAAGAAAACAGTAAAAGAACTAAGAAATAATATGATAATATTTGCATTTGCACTTTGTGCCGTTTTAGTTTATATAACTGTCAAGGCGTGTGGGGGTTATTTAAGAACTGGAAAGAAATGGATTTCAAATCTTGTCTTATCAACATCACCCTCTCTATTATATCAGTTAGCGGTTTTTACTTATATTCTTTGGAAGCAAAAAGCCATACAAGATGTGATAGAATTCATAAAGAATATCTAAAAACAAAGAGCACAGCAGGTTTTCTAATCCACTGTGCTCTTTTTATTAACTATTCTATGCTTATCTGAGTAAAAATGAGTTGTAGGAATACTACTTATAAAAATAAATTCAAATCAAAAAGATGGTAGGAATGATTGCTATTCCCATTAAAATGAGATATAAAAGTAAAGCCCCCAAAAAGCCTAACATATACGGATAAATCTTATCGGACATCATCTGTCAAGGACTTTGGACTTTCAGAAAGTAAACCAGCAAGCAAGACTAAGAAACCAAACTCATGAAAAACACTTTGTAAAGAAATATCCACAACCCAGAATTTTATTGGTGCTAGTGCATTTCGAATTAAAACAGTGGGTTGCAAAAGGTGCCCTTTTGAGGTCTAAGTAACGCCCTTTTAGAATGCAACTAAGCACCTTTTTCTTTCTACAACCAGACAACCACTTGACTATCTGATAATTTACAAGCCCAAGCAAAAAACACTGTTTTTCGACTGAGAAACAAGCTTATAGGATCAAAAAATGTCATAATATTTCACACAAAAAGTACGCTAAACAGATGCTTATACACACTAAGCGTATTAAGTTTAGGTATTCAGTAAAGTGAACCACAAAGAACAAGCTAAAATACATATAAAAACTTGATACAGAAGAACTTATCGATAAATATTAACACATGAGAAAATAAAAAAACTGACAATTGAGAGTTTCCTCCTTTTTTTATATATATCTTTTTGCACACGAAGAAAAAGAAACTGAGAACAAGATTTATCATTAATAAAACTTTCAAACATTAATCTTATGAAACGAATCATATATCTATTCTTATTAGGAATTGTACTATTGACAGCTTGTCAAAACAGCCCTTCCAAGCAAACAGATAAAGATGGTCAGAACATCGATAGTACAAAGCAGGAAATAAATATCGATAGTATCCAACTAAAGGCTAAGGTTGATAGCGTTAAGCAAATCCTTGCAAAAACGACTGATCCCTTGAAGCGAATCAAGCTTCATCAGCAAATAATTGACATCCAATTTAAGGGCGCATCACCAGAGGGCGTTGTCGAGATCTTTGATGAGTTTAGTACGGAAGTGCAAAAAGAGCTGAATAAGATCAATGACCGTGAGAGTCATTTCCTTGGGCACTATTTCGAGTATAAAATAGACAGCATGGGTAATGAAATAGTGCCACACGATTCCATTAAAAAGAAGGAGCTGTTCTATAAGAACGCAGGGATAGAAATAGTAGAATTAGGAGAAGGAATCGTGGAAATGAACCTTCAAAGCTAAAACATACATTCAGTATGTCAAACTATTGCCAAAAGTACTATCAGGACTATTGGTACCTGATAAAGGATGCAGAGAACATTTGCCCCAGATGCTGCCCTCGTAATATCGTGGCGAAGGTTGCGGTAACCTGCTTGCTCGACACAGAAGCTTACGTAAAAATATCCAACAAAGAAAGAATTTTCTCTGAGACTACAAGATGACTATATATTCCTTCAGTCTGCCTATTTGTTTGGCGTAGACAATACTCCTGTGTATTATGAAAAACATAGAACAAAAAGTTAAAGAAGAGTGGGAAACGATTCATGAAAAGCTTACAGATAGCCCGACAGTACCTTTTATCAAAGACATGCTTCGGATGAAGAGTCAAGAGGATAGGGATGCTGTTATGCAAAAAGCTAACAAAGGTTCCAAGAGAGCTCAGACTATCCTTTAGCTTAAACCCCTGTCGAGGCAAAAATCAGAGCCTATTCTGAGTAGTTTTAACAGAAAATACAAGGTACTAAACTTGTAATTTTGAGTTATCAACTCACATTTACAAAGACTGCTTAAGACTTTTGTAATTAAATTGGGTTTAACCCCAAATCAGTCATTAGAATTATCATTTCTAACAATATCCTAATGACTGATTTGAGTTCAAAACCCTATTATGTTAATTGTTTTTAACACACCATACCCTATTATTTTTCAAAGTTAAGTTTGCAGTTATCATTTATTTTATTTACTTTGCAGGTCTTGAAATAGTAACTAGAAAACAGAACATCATAGTAAAATGCCGAAGAGACACACTACGTGTGTGGTCTGAAGAAAGAGGACTTCCAGACTACGATAGATGGTAGAAAACCGATCTCTATGTGCCGAAATGCCAAAAGGCAATGAGGTTGCAGTCACTAATTACGGTGGTGCGATTGTTGCCTATATGGTTCCTGACCAAAGACAGAAACTTGGCAAATGTCATTTCAAGGACATGACAATATACAAGAGGTCATCAATTCACCAGAACCTTATCTTTCAACCCTTATTGGCCGTTATGGTAATCCATGTTGCCAAAGGTCGTTTCCAGTTGAACGGAAAGGAGTATAAACTTGCTATTAATAATGGTCCTAACTCTCTGCATGGAGGTAAGGAGGGCTTTAATGCAAAGGTTTGGGATGCCGTACAGGTTAACGACCACGCCGTTGTGTTAAAGTACACTTCTTCATACGGTGAGGAAGGTTATACTGGCGAAGTTGAAGTTTGGGTAGCCTATTCATTCTCTGATAACGACGAACTCATTATCAAGTATTCTGCAAAGACTAACAAGAAGACAATCATCAACCTTACCAGTCATGGTTTCTTCTCTTTGGCAGGTATTGCTAATCCAACACCAACGATTGACGACTTAGAGTGCCAGATTAATGCAGACTTCTACCTCCCTATTGATGAAACATCAATTCCAACAGGTGAGATTTTGAAGGTAGCTGGTACTCCATTCGACTTCCGTGAACCAAAGCCAGTAGGTCAGGATATCGATGCTGACCACGAGCAGATTAAGAATGGCGCAGGTTACGACCACTGTTTCGTACTGAATAAGAAGGAAGAAGGCGAGCTATCATTCGCTGCACGCATCAAAGAACCAAAGAGTGGCAGAACGATGGAGGTGTATACAACAGAGCCAGGTGTTCAGGTATATACCCATAACTGGGCTGACGGCTATAAGGGACAGCATGGTGCAACCTTCCCACGTCGCAGTGCTATCTGCTTCGAAGCACAGCATTTCCCAGACAGTCCAAACCATCCTTATTTCCCTTCAGTCATCTTAGAGCCATGCAAGGAGTACACACAGAGAACTATCTATAAGTTTGGTGTAGAGAAATAAGCATCCAAAAAGGAAATAATAAATAAAAATTGAAATATCAAAATGGAAAATCAAACTAACAAAAAGGACCCTTGGTGGCAATTATCACCATGATGTTCCTATTTGCTATGATCTCTTTCGTTACCAACATGGCAGCACCATTTGGTACAATTTGGAAACAACACTATGACTGGGCTGGTATGATGGGTAACATGATGAGACTTCTTGGCTTACCTCTTCATGGGTATTCCAGCAGGTATGAGTGATTACAAAGTATGGTTACAGAGAGCTGCTCTTGTTGCTTTGGCACTTGGTTTCATCGGTATTGCCATCCAATATGGTTCCAGTAGAATGGATGGAAACGAAATCAGCACATACGTAGTTTACCTTGTTGGTGCCTTCGTTTGTGGTTTCTGTGTTTGTATCTTGAATACTGTAAGTACGGCAATGATTGAACCTTCTTGGTGGTGGTGGTAACCGTGGTAACCAGCTTATCAGACTGGTGCATCATTGAACTCACTCCTAGCTACACTGAGCTCAATGGTTGCAGGTTCTATGATTGGTGAGATCACTAAGAGTACATCACTTGAGGTTGCTATCTCCATTGTTGCTCATCGCTCTGGTTATCTTTCAGCATCATTCTTTATCGTTTGGTTTACAGTTGACTGAGCCAGAGACAGAGAAGGCTGACGTTATAGGTGGTATCAAAGGGGTGCATTAGGTTATCGCCAGTTGTTGCTCGGTATCATTGCGATTTTTCTTCTACGTAGGTATTGAGGTTGGTATTCCGGGTCAGCTCCTGTTCTACTCTCAGCCAGCCAGTTGCAGAAGGTGGTGTACTCGGTGAGTGCTGCCATTGCAGGTCTTATCGCTGGTATTTATTGGTTGTTGATGCTCGTTGGTCGTTTCGTAAGTGCCTTCATCAGTGGTAAAGGTATCTTTCACGCACAGCTTACAGTGACATCTGCTTTGGCTCTTGTACTTCTGCTTGCTGCTATCTTCATGCCAGAAGCAAATACAATGAGCCCTTACAATTCCTAATATTGCAGAGAGCACATGGATTGAGGCTGAGGTTCCAACAAGGTATTACTCATCATCCTTTGCGGTATCTGTACATCAGTAATGTGGGTGTTATCTTCAGCCTCGCAACTGAGGGTCTTGGTAAGTACACAGCTACAGCTTCCTGGTCTCTTCATAAACCATGGTTGTTGGTGGTGGTGTTATGCCATTGATTCAGAACCTTATGGCTACAAGGTAGGCGACATCCAGAGCTACTGGCTCGTTGTGGGTATGTTAGCATACATGCTCTTCTACGCTTTGATTGGCTCACATCCTTCTAAGAAGCAAACAGACATCTTTATAATGGCAGGCACTACGCTTGCCATTATATCGAGATAATTAAATTATATCCTAACAATCATTTTTAAAATTACTAACATGGACATAGAATTCGTAAGAAGTCGTTTTATTAAACATTTCGACAGCAAGACTGGAAACATTTATTTCTCACGGGACGTATTAACCTCATTTGGCGAGCACACTGACTATAACGGTGGTTTCAGCTATTCCGAGTGCAGTAGACAAGGGCATCATATGTATGAGGTTCATCCCTAATGGTACAGATACTGTAATGTGCTACTCTATTGACCCTCAAGGACGTGTAGAGTTCAAGGTTAACGACCCAGAGGTCCACGCGCAACATGGGCACGCTTCATTTATGGTATGGTACAGGAGTTCAAGGCTCTTGGTGTTGACGTAAAGGGTTTCAACATTTGCTTTTTGCTGGTGATGTGCCTCTCGGTGCAGGTATGAGTTCTTCTGCTGCTGAGCTGCTTCGGATGCGCATTGAACGACTTGTTCGCTGATAATAAGATTTCAAAAATGGGACATCACTCGCTGGTCAGGCTACAGAGCACAAGTATATCGGTGTGAACTGTGGTATCATGGACCAGTTTGCAAGCGTCTTCGGTCAGGAAGGGCAAGTTGATGCGTCTTGACTGCCGCAGCCGTGAGTTCGAGTATTTCCCATTCAACCCACAGGGGTTACAAGCTCGTTCTTGTAAAGCTCAAAGGTTAAGCACGAACTCGTTGGTAGCTCCATACAACGATCGCCGCAGAAGCTGTGAGAACGTTGTTGCAGCTATCGCTGAGGCAGTTCCCAGAGAAGAAGTCACGAGACATTTGCGTGATGCTAACTGGGATGAGTTAGAGGCTGTTAAGGATAAGGTAGTGCTGAGGACTACCAGCGTACGCTCAGTTCTCGGTGAGAAGGGCGCGTACTCGCTGTTTGTGATGCACTTGTTGCTGGTGACTATGAGACTGTAGGTCAGAAGATGTATAGAGACTCACCACGGACTCAGCAAGGGTATGAGGTGAAAGCTGCGAAGAGCTTGACTTCCTCAACGATGTTGCTAAGGAGAATGGCGTGACTGGTTCTCGTATCATGGGTGGTGGCTTCGGTGGCTGTACCATCAACCTCGTTGAGGACGAGTTGTATGACTAAGTTCATTGCTGACGCAACTGAGAAGTTCACAGCAAAGTATGGTCATGCTCCAGAAGTTTATCCAGTGGTTATCAGTGAAGGTTCTCACAAGGTTTGCTAAGAACATATTAGCATCTAACAAGGTGCCTTTCATTGATATTTAATTGAGTATAGGGGCTGGATTCTCTATAGAAGTTCAGCCCTTTATGTAAAAATACAGAACCTAAACACAGAAGTAATCCAACACAAGAATAACCTTTAAATTCCAATACATAACAGAAAAATTATTACTACGCAACCAAAAACAAAACAAGTTTACATCTCTAAATCAAAACCTACAACATGAATAAATACTATAAAGGAGACCCAAACTTTTAGTTTCGGTCGACTGCATCGTACTCAGGTTCGAAAACAAAAAGCTACAGCTACTCGTTGGTAGACGTAAGTTGAGCCGTACAGCGGCAAATTATCTCTCTATAGGTGGATTCGTAAGGGAGGATGAAAGTTTGAAAGAAGCTGCTAACAGAGTACTTTTCCAGTGTACAGGCATCAATGATATTTATATGCGACAGGGTGGGTGCCTTCGAGTGAAACCGATCGTGACCCGGTGATCGCGTTATCTCAGTGCTTATTGCGCGCTCATCAATGTGTCTGAGCTACGACAATAAGCTATTGGAAAAATGACTTACAGTGGGTTGACATCAACAAGTTGCCAGAGTTGTTTGGTGACCACATCGAGATGGTGCAATTAGCATTAAGTCAACTCCGCAAACTCATCAACAAAAGACCCACTCGGTTTCAATCTTCTCCCAGAGCTCTTCACACTCCACAGCTTCAGAATGTCCACGAAGCAATTATGGGTGTTGAAATCGAGCAAGCGTAACTTCCGCAAAGCGTATCAAACAAATCGACTTCATTGAGAGAAGACAAAATTCATTGATAAGATTACAAAGTAAGCGAGGTGCTGCATTATATCGCATTAACAAAGAAATGTATACAGACGCCTCACTATAATCATTAGCCATAGGGCTAACGATATAAGTGTTTAGCTAAGATAAAATATAAAAGGGTATATCGAATATAAAAACGTCATTGACAGAACATTCAGATATACCCTTTTATCGTCATTCCTATCCATCCTTTGCCACTTCTCTATACCTCATTGCATACCTGATTATCCACAAGATGACTCGTATTAACGCCCCGCACCAGTTGTGCTAAGCCTCCGCACACTATGTGCGAAGCCTTAGCACAACTATAAAAATGACGATAACGATATCCTTCAACACTGAAACAAGCTACTGCGAAAGGATGATGAATTTCGATAAACAGTCATCAAAACAACCACTCATCAACCAATCGGAACCAAAGCAAATACTATGCTTTGGGCATTTTTGGATATTTTGGGGAAAAATAGTAGGTTTATTATTTTTGATGTCTCCATATTTATCTTTATATTTGCATTATAATTTAAAAATCCTATCTATTTATGAATGACAAGCATTTGATGGACCAAGCGGCGGATAACATCAGAATTCTCACCCAGTGTCAATGGTTGAAAAAGCTAGAAATCAGGACACCTCGGTGGCGCTATAGGGCAGTGCTGACTTTATCAACGTTCTCTTCTCTGAATTTCTCGTCTTCGACCCAGAACAGCCTGAGTGGGCAGGGACGTGACCGATTCTATCTCTGACCACGGTCACATGTCACCAATGCTTTATGACAGCGTTGACCCTTCAGAGAAAGTTCACGGTTGACGATATAAACAATTCCGTCAGTGGGGGTCAATCACTCCGGGACATCCTGAAAGAGACATCGCACATGGCATCGAAAAGCTCTTCTGGTCCACTTGGACAAGGCCATGCCTACGCTGCCGGTGCAGCAGTTTGCTGAGAAATTCCTTAGAGCACGACTTGGTCATACCATGATGCAACCACAAGTTGTGCCTTTATCTCTGACGGTGGTGTCAAGAAGGTATGAGTACGAGGTAGGGACGATTGGCAGGAAACTTAGGACTCAACAATCTTATTATGTTCTGACGCTAATAACATTCAACTTTCTACTGAGTGTGGAGCGGTTATGGACGAAGAATACTGGCATGAAATATCGTGCTTGGGGATGGAATGTGTTGGAGATTGATGGCAGTAATCCAGACGCTATCCGTGAAGCACTTGCAGCTGCTAACAGAAGGAAAAGCCGCCCCTACGCTTATCATCAGTAGGGACTATTATGGCAAAAGGAGCATTGCAGGCTGATGGTAGTAGCTACGAAAACAGCATTAAAACACATGGTGCACCATTGGGTGGCGACGCCTATGCAAATACAGTAAAGAATCTTGGTGGCGACATTGAGGACCCATTCAAGATTTTCCCAGAGGTTCAGAAGCTTTATGATGACCGTGCAGCAGAACTCAGAAAGATTGTTGCTGGCGTCATGCAGCTGAAGCACAATGGGAAGAGAATCCAGAAAAAGGCTGCACAGATGCGTGAGTGGTTCTCTCGAGCAAGGCTCAAAGATTGATTGGAGTGGTCTTGTACAGAAGCGCGACATTCCTACACGTAATGGTTCTGCAGCTTGTCTCGGTGTTATCGCTGAGCAGGTTCCTAACATGATTGTATCATCAGCCGACCTCAGCAACTCTGATAAGACGGATGGTTTCCTTAACAAGACACGCACTCACACGGACGACTTCAGCGGTGCCTTCTTCCAAGCAGGCGTTAGCGAGTTAGCAATAGCTTAGTATGTGTATCGGTATGATGCTTCATGGTGGTGTTATCACTGCAATGGAACCTTCTTCGTATTTTCAGACTATATGAAACCAGCTATCCGTATGGCTGCCCTCATGCGCACTCCAGTTAAGTTTGTATGGGTCATGATGCATTCCGCGTTGGTGAGGATGGTCCTACCCATGAACCAGTGAGGCAGGAGCACAGATTCGCTTGATGGAAGTTGCAAAACCACGCTGGACAGGATTCTGTTCGTGTGTTTCCGTCCTGCTGATAGTGATGCTGCAACAGTATGCTGGCAGATGGCTATGGAGAACATGGATACACCAACAGCTCCTCATCTTCTCACGCCTAGAACGTGAAGAGTTTGCCAGAGGAACAGACTATCAGCAGACTCGCAAGGGTGCATACGATCGTAACTGGCTCTGATGAGCAGTTTGATGTTATTCTCGTTGCAAGTGGTTCTGGGGTTTCTACCTGCGTTGCTGGAGCTGAGTTGTTACCAAAGACGGCGTGAAGGTACGCGTTGTAAGCGCGCCATCTGAGGTCTCTTCGACGTCAGAGCAAAGAATATCAGAGGCAGATTCTGCCAAGAGACACTAAGATCTTCGGTCTTGGCAGGTCTCCCAGTGACACTCGAGAGAAAGCTTGGTTGGTGCCAATGGTAAGGTATTCGGCCTTAACAACTTCGGATTCCTCAGCACCTTACACGAGTCTTAGATGAGAAGTTGGAGCTTCACTCCTGCAGAATGTTTACGGGCAAGTAAAAGCATTTTTAGCATAAACGTTTAACCTAGGTCTCTAAATTCCTCACCGAGGCGGAGAGGCTCATAAAAACCCTAAAACAGCTTATGGAAATTAAGACAGTAGGAGTTGCCTGCGACCACGCAGGCTGTCCATTAAAAGCAGTTCGTTATCCAGTATTTGGAAGAACACAAGTATGCATATAAGGTTTTGGCTGCAATAGTGATTTGAGCTGCGACTATCCTGCTATGCTCACCCATTGGCTGCAAAGCCATTGAAAAGTGAGTGAGGTTTACCACAGTATTGCTATCTGTGGTAGCGGCGAGGTATAGCGATCTCACTCAACAAGCACCAAAGGTGCTACGTGCTGGCAGTATGGAATAAGGACGTTGCAGAGTTGACTCGACAGCATAATGACGCAAACGTTATTGTTCTCGCAGGCAGATTTATTGATAATAAGACTGCAGAAAAGATTCTCGATGCATTCTTCAAAGCAAGTTTTGAGGGTGGCAGACACGAGCGTCGCGTTAAGAAGATTCCTGTTCAACAGGGCTAATCATAGCTTTGTCTGATTGAATAAGACAAACAAAAGATAAACAGTAAAGGTGTTCAGAGGATTCTGGACACCTTTCTTTATTGGGTCTTCAGCGATTTGGAGTGATACCTTTTGAGATTAGAACTTTGAAGATAAGTCACACAGAGCAAAGGAGAGCACAGAGGTTTTATATAGCAGAAATCGTTAGGCACAGAGGCACCGTTGGTGCGTGGAGAAACAGAGGATATCTGCGAGTTTTATTAATGTTTTTGTCTACTTCATTACAAAGCAGTGGTTTGCAAGATTTCTTAAAGGCGTTTATTCGTTTATTACCAAAGTTATCAGCAACACGTACACTACGCCTCTGTCGCTCTTTGTGCCTTCGGCACCTCCGTGAGATTATCTGCTTTCACCTCCGTGTTCTCCCCCTCTCTGTGTGACTTTTTATATGTGGTAAACTTACTCTATCACTCCATGTTTCGGAAGACCTCTTTTTATCGTCATTCATTGCCAGATTCGGTAGGAGAACCTACACACAGCCATATTCATTCATATTATTCATTAGCTCCTACCCCTCTCTTATTTTATTGTTGCACATGATATTTGCCCGTACAACAGGCATATCAGTCTATATCAAGGTAGATAAAACCTCCTTCAACTCCGTTCCTCTGTGAAATTTACCCTCAAAGCAAAGAAATATATTGACAAAGTATTCCAAAGAAAAGGGTAGGAAAATGGCTTAAAAGCGAGGTTAATTTAACGCTACTGTAACTCTTTTGTTATCAAGTGAGTTGCAGAGTAGGCTTTCAAAGGTGCTTAATTGGACTCCAAAGGCACCTTTTGCAAACCGAGTAGAGCGTGTTGCAGAGCTATTTTGGTAGTCTTCTAAAAATCAGCATGTAAGAAAAATTCGGACAAAGAGAATTCATCCAGAGTTTGGATGAATAGGGTTTGTCTTTACGTTTAGCTACTTACGCCCACTCGTTTGATTGAGACCACAATAGACCGATTTCAGTTTAAGAGATAAAACAGAGCAACTCTAAGTTTCTTACCTACAGACTTTGAGTTGCTCTGTATCTCATCATTATATGATAGTTTTAGTTTACCACTCCATATTTCGAATGACCTTATTTGTCTTTACAACAAAGACATAGCAGACTATGTCAAGCTAAAAAGACAGATAAGATGCCGACACGAAGATAAAGTAAGTTCGAAAATCATGCCTCCCATAGTGGCAATGATGAGTATTATAGTCTACTAACCAGTTTGGCTTAAATAAACTCTACACCTTCATTTGTACTTCATGTGGCATACACACTCTGAGGAAATAGGATTATTCTTCTTCTGAACCAGTATTCACTTCTTCAGGAAGATGGAAGCGATACTTGCGTGCAAACACATCACCCACCTTATTAATCTCAAGGAAGGTTGCACCGCTACCAGTACCGAACGAACCAGAAAGATAAGCAATCTTATCCTCTAACTCAATGTAACCCTTCTGACGAAGCATGCGCAAGGCAGCTGTAAACATCTCCTCATTTGACTTATAACGATGCTGATAAACTGCAATAACACCGTAGCTAAGGTTCAACCAACGCTGTACCTTATCCTTGTAGCAGATAGCCAACACTGGGTGTGGACCACGGAAAGCAGCAAGGTTACGCGCTGTCTGACCTGTCTCGCTATCGGTGATGCTGCCTTACACCCAACTGCTCAGCTAGCCTCGATGGCGCTATCTTGACAGAACTCACGCTGATCATTCTGGTTTTGTCGCAGGAACACTAACGCATGACCACGCTTACGCAGGCATCCTGCTCCGCTTGCTTCAGCAATACGAGCCATTGTCTGTACAGCCTCAACTGGATACTTACACTTGCCCGTCTCACCACTCAACGTAAAAGCATCGGTGTGGCTATAAATAGCGTTTGCAATGTCGGTTACCTCTGCACGGGTAGGACGAGGGTTGTTAGTCATTGTGTGCAACATCTGAGTAGCCACAATAACAGGCTTCTTCTTCAAGATACCTTGTTGATGATGCTCACGCTGAATACGAGGAATCTGCTCGATAGGCACCTCAATACCGGTCACCACGTGCAATCATAATACCGTATGGAGCATCAATAATCTCGTCAATATGTGCTCCACCCTCCTGATTCTGCAATCTTTGAGATAATCTTAATATCAGAGTTATATAATCGAGAATCTTCCTGAACAGCAAGAACATCAGCTGCTGAACGAAGCGAAAAGGTGAGCAATGAGTCAATATCCTCCTCTATTGCCAACAAGATATTAGCCTTATCTTTCTCTGTAAGTGCAGGAAGTTCAATATGTTCACCAGGAACATTCACACTCTTGCGTGAGCCAAGCTCACCTTCATTCTGTACCTGTGCAACCAACATTGGACCAACACTTTCGATAATCAGCATATCCAATGCACCCATCATCAAAGGGGACACTGATCATACCTTCATCACGAGCAAAGTCTGGATAAGAAACATTGATAATATCCTGTTGACTCTACATCAGGACGACCGAAAATCTTAACCATATCGCTTACACCTTATACTGGAATGACTCAGCCACTGCAGTGGTTTCTAACCTCTGGTCCCTTAGTATCAATCAGCAATGCCAAGTGCTGAGATGCTGTACGTGTATTGCGGATAATCTCCTTAATACCTTCAGGGCTGGCGTGTGCCGTATTCATACGTACGACATTCATACCTGAGAAGAAAAGCTTTCTCAAGAAGTCAACATCACAGCGACGGTCGCTAATAGAACATACTATCTTTGTCTGTTTCATAAAATTGGGTGTGATTGTTTAATTCGCATTGCTAGAAAATAATATATAAGAGTGATAGACATCAGTATCTACGAACAACACCAACAAAAACAATTGTTACTTTTTGCTTTTCCCAGTCCACTCTTCGATGTTTTCTCCATCGTTGGTCTGACTTGTCCGTTCGTGTTATCCTTTTTCCCACTTGCAGTGGCTCACTGTCGGCAGTCGTCTCAGCAGCTACCAGCAGGCTCACCCATCTGTGGGGTGCAGCCATCATACTCTCACCACAATGGGGCAATTACATCTTGGCGTGTGCCACCCTCCGATTCAATAACGAGGGGACGGTGACAATGTTTACAAGCTATTTGAGTGCATTTTATCCTCCTTCCGTTTTGTTTTATTTTACATCATCAATGAGAATATGCCCGTCCTGCGATGCTTTCTTCACCCTGACGATATTCTGTTTCACCATCTTGTGACAACCTCACTTTCGACCAATTATCAGTCTACTGCAACGACTTTAAGGTTACGTTGGGGTTGTTCATAATCAGGGATTTCCGTAGCCGTGTTCGCAAGCACCCCACCATGTTGTTGCCTCATCAACATCATAGTCATAAGATCCTTGAGGTCAAAACCATTCAGTGACAATAGTCTGTGAGGTAACGACTATAGAGTCTGCATCACATCATCCGTAAGAACGGCTTTCTTATAGAATGATTCTAGAATCTGCAAATACCTTTTTCGCTTTTCATCCTGTCGCTGTGCCTCTGCTTCCTGTGCCTCAATCTGTATGCGAACCTGCATCACAGAGTCAGCATGTGCTTACGATGTGTGGAGGTGCCCGCTGAGGCAGCTTCCTTCTGGCTATCCCAATAAATGTAACCAAAAGGCTGCTAATCCACCCAGATGAGGCACTATCAATATAGTAAGGATGATTTTTCAATGCAGAACCACTACCCTTCTTCTCATCTTCGTTCATAACAGGTTGCTGCACAGTAGGAGTAACAGGAGAAACTTGCCAACGTGGGTAAGTTGACAAGTAATTGCTGTCCAGTAATGGGACAATTGCACTACATTTTGTCATTGCCATCAGCCGTAATCATAAATGAGCGATTACATTTATTACAAGTTACATTATATTGCATAAACTACTACTTCTTAAAAACATTGATTAGTGAGGACAAAGGATAAACGAGCATCCCTAATAGTCAAACACGGATTATCTTGTGCAAAATTAGTACATTTTCTTCCATATTTGGAAATGTTTTTAAGCAATAATATTAAGGTCAATTTACAAACAAATGCGAAACTTCTAACTTAGATTCTACAACAAGAAACTGCCATCTACACAGCGTTTTGGGGCTTAGCACCATTGGTGTTTACCCTTAGCACACTATGTGCGGAGCATCAGCACGATATGTGCGCAGTGCTTTTCATATCGCTTAAAAATAGATGGGAAGATACATTATATTCGTCATCAGAAATAGAATATGTCGCCAAGACAATTACGTAATACTGCCTTTTTCTTTAGGGCAATCCTTCCTATCCATTGAGGGCGAATTTGTCCTTCTTTTTCATTCGTTTCAGGTGAAGAGCAGATAGTCCCATCAAAGCGGATGGGGCGATTGTGATAATCTGTATCTTTCAACAACTGTTTGGCAAGAGGAAGGATATCATCTTTCGCTCGGAGAACTTTCTCCTGCGTAAGACTGCGCGTTATCTGCGTTGTAGCATCCCACTTCAGTTTTAGCGTGAGCGTTCTTCCCTTAAAATCTTTCGCTTTGATTCGTTCAATTAATTCCAAAGTGATGTGATAGGAGGTTCGAGTGATAATCTTTGCTTCGACACGCAAATCCTCAAGAATTGCGCTCACAACCGACCGAGTTTACGTTCATATTCAACGATGACAGGACGATTGTCAGATGCCACGTGAGAAATCATAGCTAGACATTGCCCATCTTGCCAAACACCTGTACAAGGTGTTCACGTGATATTTGTCGTAGTTGCTCTCCCGTAAAGACACCCATACCATGCATTCGCTCTGCGGTCTTTGGACCTACGCCCCATAGTTTCTCCACTGGGAGCTTGCAATAAAAATCAAGCGCACGGTCAGGGATGTACCGTGAAGATTCCATTCGGTTTGCGCATATCAGAGGGCTATCTTAGCCAACAGTTTGTTGTAGCTTATTCCTGCAGAGGCAGTCAGCGAGGTGCGCTCGAATATCTTTTCCTTGATTTCTTTAGCTATATCAACAGCAAGTTCTATTCCTTTTTTATTCTCCGAGACATCAAGGAAAGCCTCATCAAGTGAGATTGGCTCCACCAAATCAGTATATTCATGAAAGACAGCGTGAATCTGTCTTGATACTTCTTTGTATCTATCGTAATGCGAAGAGACTACTATCAGCTGCGGACAACGCCTTTTCGCCTGTGCTATTGACATTGCCGAACGAACACCGAAGGTACGTGCCTCATAGCTGGCCGTCGACACCACACCACGTGGACCATCGAAACCCACAGCAATGAGCTTCCCTCTCAGTTCTGGATTATCCCTTTTGCTCAACCGCAGCAAAGCATCCCATGTCAATGTGAATAATTTTACGCATGATAGTACCCTGTTCTCTATGCAAAGATACGGCTAAGAAGTGGAAAGATAAAGGATTTCTGATTAATAAATAAATAAAAAAAGCGTATCTTTTGCAACAAAATAACAAAAATAGAGTTATAATAACTATACGAAACCAAAGTACGAGATTACAAATGAGAGAAAACGGGAGTCATGATGCCATGGGGAAGCTTCAACGCTGTTTGAAAGCGGGCACTGACATTATTGGCGCTCTCGTAGGGCTGACCATCTGTTCTCCTATATTCCTCATTATCAGTATTCTTATTACTTATCAAAGCAATGGACCGATATTCTTCCGACAGATACGTATCGGATATAAAGGACGTCCCTTTTGCTATCTTTAAGTTTCGTACAATGAGTAGTGTCGTGGAGGAAGAGGGTCCGCAACTTGTTGCAAAATGTGATAGTTCGAACTCTACCCGGTGGAACCAGTTCCTACGTGGACATCACTTAGACGAACTGCCACAACTCTGGAATGTGCTTCGTGGCGACATGTCATTCGTGGGTCCGCGTCCTGAACGTAAGTATTTTATCGACAAAAATCAATGAACAGACCGACCGTTATCAACTCATTTATGAGATGCGACGGGGAGCTTACTTCGGAGGCAACACTCTACAATGGCTATACCGACACGATGGGAAAGATGCTCCGACGAATGGAAATGGACATCCATTATTTGGAACATCGGACATTATGGCTCGACTTTACTATCGTCGTCAAGACGGTTCTAAACATTGTTACTGGCAAGAAATTCTAAACAAGAAAATGAAGAAATATATTCTATTTGTATTACTCGCATTATGTTCCTTGAACGGCTTTGCACAGTCGTCTATGACTGATACGCAAGTAATGGACTTCGTGCAGAAGGAGCATAAGAAAGGTACTCCACAATCGCAGATTGTCACCAAACTCATGCAGAGTGGTGTAGACATCTCACAGATACGACGTGTAAGAGACACCTTCATCGAAGATGCAGAAAAGAAACGCTGCTTTTGGAGCTGCCAAAGGAGCAACAACAGATCGTAGTCGTACAAATAACGGACAGACAAGCCCTAATACTCCTCCTGGAAAGAGTAAACGACAAATCGCTGAAGCGACACTCGATGATTACAACACCAATGAACAGGAGGTAAGCAGATACTCTGAAGGACGTATCTCGCCTAATCGTTCGTGGACAAACACATACGATGAGAATGATGCTGAATTCCTGAAGATGCAGGCTGAGATGAATGATTGGATGCCACAGGACACTGCTACGATGTATGAAAACCTACTGAAGCAGCTGAGCCGTAACCGTAAGAAGGTTTGGGGACGTGACATCTTCAACAATAAGAGTCTTTCTTTTGAACCAAACATGAACATGGCACTGCCTCGCAACTACCGTATTGGCCCAGGCGATGCTGTGTTTATCGATGTATATGGTGCTTCACAGAAGTCTTACCAGACTACGGTTGCACCAGATGGTTACATCACCTTGGAGGGTTTTGGCCCTGTTCAGGTGAGTGGATTGACCGTAGATCAAGCAAATAACCGCATCCGTGAGAAGATTGGAAAGCGTTTTAGCAGTTCGAACATACGCCTCTCAGTTGGTCAGACACATACCATTATGGTGAATGTTGTGGGTGAAGTGAAGACACCGGGAACCTATACACTATCTGCTTTTGCCACTGTCTTCAATGCACTTTACATGGCTGGCGGTATTGGTGACTTAGGAACGCTGCGTAATATTAAGGTATATAGAGGCGGAACCCTCATCAGTACGGTCGACGTTTACGACTTCCTTCGCCGCGGTCATTTGAGTGGTAATGTGCGCTTAGCAGACAACGACGTCATCGTTGTTGGGCCTTACGAGATGCTCGCTCAGGTGAGTGGCAAGGTGAAACGCCCAATGTTCTATGAGATGAAACGTGGCGAAAGCCTTGGAACACTCATCAGTTATGCTGGTGGTTTTGCTGGTGATGCATATACACGTTCGGTACGTGTACGCAGAAGACGGGTCGTCAGTATTCTATCTTCAATGTCAATGAGTTTGATATGCGTAGTTTCCGTGTATCAGATGAAGATTCAATCAGCGTTGACTCGGTTATTCCAAGATATGAAAACATGGTTGAGATTAAGGGAGCCGTGTTCCGTCCGGGTATGTATGAGGTTGGTGGACGTATCAACAGCGTACGTGGATTGATTGAAGCTGCAGACGGATTGACAGAGGTGGCATTTGCTCCACACGCTGTTTTACACCGCAAGAGTCTGACCGTACACTGGAAGTTATCTCCGGTAGATGTGGACGGAATCACTTACAGGTCGTGTGGCAGACATCCCTATACAAAAACGAAGATGTACTCTTTGTTCCTGCGCGTACAGATGCACAGGGAGCAACGAACGATAACCATTCATGGTGAGAGTACTCTATCCGGGTATCTATCAGTACGCTGATAATGAGTCGTTAGAAGACTTCATTTTTGCAGGCTGGAGGTCTGAAGCAGGGTGCTTCAACGGTGAGAGTGGATGTATCTCGTCGTATCACAAACCCACAAGCACTGACACCAGACTCTATCATCGCACGCACCTACACATTCTCACTACGTGACGGATTTGTCATTGATGGTGCACCAGGTTTCGTTCTTGAACCATACGACGAGGTCTATGTTCGTAAGAGTCCGGGTACAGCCAACCAACAGAATGTTAGCATTGAAGGTGAGGTTGTATTTGCAGGGAAACTACACGTTGACAACAAGAAAGATGCGCTAAGCGACATCTATAAGGCAGCAGGTGGTGCAACAGAACTCGGATATATCAAGGGTGCGCGCTTAGAGCGTCGCCCTACTCCAACAGAGCAAATCCGCATGGAGAATGCTTATAAGATGCAATTGGAACAGCAACGTAAGAACATGGTGAACTTAGCCGTGAAGACTAAGGATGCTGGTGTGCTTCAAGCTATAGAGCAGAGCAATAAGAAAGCAGAAGATAAGTTCAAAGTTCCTGATGTATATCCTGTTGGTATCGAGGTTAGATAAGGCGATAGCTAATCCGAGGAAGTGATGCCGATATCGTTCTTCGTGAGGGCGACCGTATAGTCATCCCACAATATAATGGAACCGTTAAGATTAATGGTGCGGTTATGTTCCCTAACTCAGTCGGATATGTTGAGGGCAAGAGTGTTGCTTACTATATCGATCAGGCAGGTGGTTTCGCCAGTGATGCGAAGAAGAGCAACACCTATATTCTCTACATGAACGGTATGTTAGCGAAGGTAGGACATAATGCTAAGGTACGCCCAGGTTGTGAAATCATTGTCCCAACAAAGATACAAAGCAAGATGAGCCTTGCTGAAACGCTCAGCGTTGGTTCAAGTGCTGCCAGCATCGCAGCCGTTATTGCAACGATTGCAAGCTTGCATGAGTAAGAAATTATCTCTATCAACAAGATTGTGAGACAATGTTTTGCAGTCAACAAAAAAGAAGTTAAGTCAATGCAAATAATGCTGACCTAACTTCTTTATTATTAATACTATACAGTGAATATCACCTGTATAAAGTCGTTTTATGCCACCTATTAGACCCGTGTTGGTGCCCCGCACATGTCGTGTTCATGCTCCGCACCATTGGTGCGGAGCACTAATAGCCTTGCAATATTATACTAAAAAGAGTTTTATTGGTTGTTAGAAAAAAGCTATTTTGTCACAACCTATCCCCTAAAAGAGTGTTACCAGAAGAGAGTATGACATTTTATTTGTATCAGACAGCAGTAAAAGGGTTTAGATTTTAATCCATGACGCTGGCAAAGAAAAATGACATTCTTCCATATTCAACCATTTCTTAGGCGCAATAACAACCTTTTCACGATTCTGATTGAGCCATGCCCCCCACCATGAAAGGAGGAGTTTGCAATGATATTATGTGCACAACACGACATCAATTGCATATCTCGGTAACTCTCTACACCTGTATTCCATGTCACATAGACTACTGGAGCTTTTATATACGGCTGAAGATGCTGCTGACACCATGCAATATCATTACTAAAAATACAAAATAGTGAGGGCGTAACATACGAACACATCTTTTCAATAGCAGTACGGTAATAGTCGAGGTCGCAGATTCCTTGATAAAGATTATTCCCAATATAGTCGCCTCGCCTTACATGTAAAGCAACGCTGTTCTCATCTAATTTTTCTAACAAAGATAGGTTTTCTGCACGCTTAAAAGCAGGAAAAGTAAAGGCTTTCAACACCTTCTCCCGACAAGCGGCAAAGTATCTTTCGTCCTGCCAATAGCCATCGAAGTATCTATTTCCTTCTTTTGTCAACACCGTTTCATCAAAGCGAAGTGTAGAACTTTCCAAACACATGCCTTTGCGACGTGGGAGCAGGCGTTTACCAATACGCCATAAAAGGTAATGAGGATAGTAATAGGCTATGCGCATAATGTCAGTAGCTGAAGCCTTTTGAGCTGTTACCGAAAAGATATTCTCCAATTCAAAACCATTATGCAGGTGGTAGCCGTAGAAACTGGAAAGGTCGAGTGCCACACGCTCCTTGGGGAAAGACTCCTGCAGAGAGAGAGGTATAAAGCATACTGGAACATCTGATTGCCCAAGCCACCTAATATCTTTACTATCTTCATTTGCGAATTATTTTCTTTATTATACCCTTTAAATCATAGAGCATAACCATTTTATTGATGAATAAGCAACATCTTAATAGAGGATGATACTTATACTTTACGTTGAGAACAGCTATGTCTTTCACCTCCGATTGCTTCACGTCTATCTGATTTGTAATCTTATCCTCATGATCATTGAAAGAGTCGATATGAAGACTATCTAAGAACAATCTGCGCTTTCCCTTCAGCAGACGGTAATACCAATCAACATCAACAAGCCAGTTAAGGCGGTTGTCAAAGTCTGTAATATGCGCTCGTTTAAAAGCAACACAAGAACAAGGACCAATGACATTACAAAGGAAAAGAAGGGAAGGACAGCCTATGAAGAATTTCATCACAGCCTGCGAAAAGACATTTGGCTTTAAAACGCCAGCATTAAAGACCTTTACTCGAGTCACAAGTACGTCATATCCCTTTTGAAATTGCTCATTTAGAGAAGTTAGATAATTGTCTTCTTCGAAAGCCTCATCATGATGTACCACTACAACATACTTACCGCTTGCCAACTGTAAACCGTGATTCCAGTTATTCACTGCGCCTGCTGAGGGCACATGATGCCGATAAATAAGAACGGGATTATTAAGCGAAGACACGTAATCCTCTATAGACGAATCATCAGAATCATCTACTACAACAACCTCATAGTCCTTAAAGTCTTGCTTACAGACAGAACTATACGCACTCTTAAAAAGGTCGAGGTTATTATACGTCGGTAGTACTATCGTGAATGTCTTCATTCAGTTCTTTTTTACAAGCTGTTTCATTAATTACATACCAACTCAATAACAATAATGCAAAGGTATAGGTATTGTCGAAGCTTCCACCCCAGAAGAGGTCCAAAGTTAAACCGATAAACAATCCTAACTCTACTGAATAACGTTGGTATGTTTTATATCTCAACAATGTTTTAACAATACTTACGAGGAAGAATAACAAGACGATGACACCAAAACTATAGCCAAGTGTCAAGATACAAGACTCCGTCACACCATTGGCTATCAAGTGAGTAGGTGTACTAAAGTCTTGATTTTCGTCCAAATGGATATTAAAGAGAAGCCATGTCCTATCCATGGGTCTTTCGCTATCTCTTTTAAGAAATGAAACCAAATAAACGCTCGATAAAAGTTGCTTAGATTGGAGAACATCGTGACAAGTGTTGCCATAAACACAATGACAATACTTGAAACATACATTCCAACCATCATTATCTTACTTCTGTACAAACGCAGATAATACATCGTTGCAACGACAGCTCCGATGATAAGATAGCGATACGAACCAGAGAGGATAAGGTTACCCACCATTGAGGCAAGTCCTATGTAGAAGACAAGTTTATTCACCCTCTTCTGATTGAGCATATAACAAGCACTCACAAAGGTGATACTTCCTGAATATAAGGCATTACCCTTAAAGCCTGGGAAACGTGCAAGTGCCTCGCCGGGGCGTACTGGTGGCAGCTCTGTCCAGGGTACATTCACACCGACAAGGAACAAGAGATTCGTTCCAAAGTCGAGAATGAAAATGATAAATACAAAAAGGCGTAATGCCTCCAAGCACGTCTTCTTATCCTTAACACCCAAGAGAAGAATACAAAGGAAGTAGAATTGTCCCCAATAAGCTATGTTCCAAGGCTTTAAGCCATCGCATAAGGCGAAATAAACTCCGACTCCTAAGGATAGACAGATAAATAAAAAGAATATTGGAGTATATCTCAGACTACGTAGAAAGGTGGTAGGTGAGAATATCATTAACAGCGAAAGGGCGAACAATCCCATTGGGACAATACCCGTACCCAGTATCTGTGTAAGGAAAAGACAGAGTGCGAACAAGATATAACGAACCTTCTCTGACATCACCTTACCTCCTTTCTAACAACGATAATTGTGTACACCAAGAACATAAGGAAGGACACAACGTATGAGATCAATACAGCCATTGACAAGCCATTAGCCCCTTCGCCCTCTCATACAAAGATAGTAAGAGCATCCTACCATCAGCAAAGCCCAGACAATATTGATGGCAAAACATTGCCACATCTTACCAAGACTATATACAGCCATCTCAAGAACATTAGCTAAAGCAGAGAATATTGTTGAGATTGCAAGTATCTGCACAGGTACGGAATTGTCATAAGTTGCTCCGTATAGTCTCATGATAAAACCGCCAAAGAGCATCACTCCGATAGAAAGTAACAGTGCCGTAACACCCTACTATCAGCATATTATACTTCAAAGTAGAGACAAAGGAGGTCTTTTCCTTATGCAAACTGGATAGGATTGGCAGAACTATCTGACTGAAGGCTGTGGGAACAAACAAGATAATAACTTTCCACTGGTCAGCTGCTTCGAAGACTGCAAGCTCCTGAAAGCCCTCTGCTCGCACAAGTATTGAGCGTATCAACCAGAACGAAGGGGTGATAAGCAGTGCCGATAAAGCTGCTGGAAGGCTATAAGTATATAAGATAGAGAAGTCCTTTAAATGAAGTTTCTTTATGCTCAACTTCTTTATATGAATAGCAGAGAAGTTCTTATTGATGGAAAGATGATTCGTAACAAATATCAAGATGAATCCCATTCCGAAACCAAGAATGGCTCCATTAACACCAAAATAATATGCTCCAAGGATTGTCAATACCGACTCTAAGACACTTCCTAACAATGTATTGATAGCGATTGCTTTGAAGTTTTCAAAGCCCATCAAAGCTCCGTTTTGTACGCCATTGATGATAGAAAAGAACAACAAGACCGCTCCTACCCTTACTGGTAATACGATGCTTGGATGGTGAAGAATGTTATTGGCAATGAACGGTGCACCTAACAGTATCAGAATTGCCGTTATGATAGCCATTAAAAGTCCAAAGTAGTTCGTCGCTGCATAAACAGCAGGAATCTTATTAGCCTGATTCTCCCTATATTCTGCAATATATTTGGTTGACGTTACACCTAATCCTGCTGAGCCAAGCACAATAAACATATTAATTGTAGAGCGCACCATAGAGAACTCTCCGTATGCTTCTTTCTGCAAAATATGGGCACAGATGATACCAACAACTAAGGTAAGAAACTTTGCTAAAGCCGTTCCAGTGAACGACCACACCAGTCCTTGCCCCATTCTTCGTGATATGGAAGATGAGTTTATACGCGTTATGATATCCTTAACTGTAATCATCAACTATTCGCCCTTTGCTCCACCAAACAACAACGAGAAGTTACAAATAACGAATGTAACCATCAGGCTTAGGAAAACAACGATAAAGACAAACGCCATTCGTTTGGGTCCAGCAGGCTTAACAGGTACAGACGCACTCTGAACTATTGTAAAAGAAGGGGTATGTTCCTGCAACTTTGCTTGTGCATTCTGTAGCTGAGTGCTCAACGCACTATAAGCATTAAACTTCAACTGCATATCATTCTCCAAGTCATCACGTTGTGACTGAAGCTCTTGTAAGATAACATCTTGGTTGGCATCAGAGAAGGTTGCATACTTCTGACGTGCGTTCTCATACTTCGTCTTCGCCTCTGCTACCAACTTTGTATAATACTTCACGTCATTCTTCATCTTGTTTGTTTTATAGTTAGTAATGAAGTCCTGCAGTTTAGCTCGTACCGAATCGGCAATCGTAGCACTTATCAGTGGGTCTTGATCTTCCACTGAAATCGTTATCAATCCCGTCTTGATATCGATATCACAGGCAATACTATTCTTTATATTTGTGAAGATTTCGTCTTGCTTTTTATTAAGCATAAACGGATTAATAGAGTCTGCTTTGCTTGTAAGACTATCCTTCTCACCAAACTTCTTACCAATCCATCCAATCGCTTTAGCGTATGGCGACTCTTTCTGATGATTATAAAGATAATCATAGTAAGTGGTCTTTAACGAACCATCTTTTGTCGCTACAGGAATCGGTAGCAGACTCTTAATAAACTCATTAGACTTCATCAGGTCTGGATAAAGACTTGGTTGCAAGGCATTGGCAGAAGCCACATCACCAAGATCTACACCAAAGGAAGACGCAATGGAACTCAACTTACCCCCTCCCTCAGTATTATCCATCTCTGGGGCAAGCGATATATCGCATTTATAATAGCGTGGAACAGGTAGAATCACTAAGATTGATCCTACCAAAGCAACGACAAAAACGATAACGTATCGTAACAAGTCATGCTTGAGTTTTTTGAGAAAGGAAACTACTGCAACATTCTCTTTCTTATTGTCTTCCATTGAAACTATATTTTATTCTGTATTTATCTTTAACAATTAACTACGATATAAGAATAGAAACGTAATCTTAGCTATTTTATTGTATCAACTCTTGATAGATAACACCGACATTTCTTAGCTACTTCAACAATGCTAAAACTATGTTCTTCTTATCAGATTATACAACCGCTGACGGATAGGTAAAGGCATGACACGAGTGGTAAATCGGATAACTACACTTTGACAAAAAACATGGAAAGGAATATAACCCATCTTTAGCATCCGTACCAAGATACGCACTTCATCACAAGCATAAGCCCAGCCACCTCTTCTTGCCACCGTCTCCTCCGAATAACGGAACCATAACAAAGACTCCTGAATATTATAAAACTTACTCCCATTCTTTAGCATTCGCAACCAAAGGAAATAATCTTCAGGGAAATATTCTGTGAGATAACCGCCTACTGCCAACACAGCTGCCTTTCTATACATAGCTGTCGGATGGTTTATAGGACATCTATATTGAGCATATTTCTGTATCTCATCATACTTTTCAGGTACTTTTCTTATCGACTTAACCTGCGTCTTATCATCTGTAAACTCATCTATCCAAGAGCCTATTACGTCATAGTCCTCATGCGCTTGAAGCCAATTATACTCTACCTCTAACCTATTCGGTTTACAGATATCATCAGCATCCATACGTGCCACAATATCGTATTTACAAAGCAGTAAGCCATCATTTAAGGTCTTGCCCAATCCTCTATTTTCAGGATATGACACCACTTTCAAAGTCGGATATCTTGAAACGAAAAAACTTTATTACGTCATACAAAAGCTTCCGTCAAAGGGCCATCCTCTAACAAAACGACCTCAGCAGCCTCTACAGTCTGAGAGAAGATACTCTCTAAACTTTCACGAAGGAAAGCAGGATTATCTTTCTTATAAACAGCCATTAAAACTGATATGTCAATACGTTCCATACGTCGGTCTCAAGGATTATTTAACAAAAATACTTAAATAAAATCGATTAATGCCTAAGACAGGCAACGACTCTATTCGTATTCTTTAGCTACAAATTTACAAAAAGAAAAATAACAAATAACCATTCATAGTAGAAGATTTCGCAAAATCAATTATTAGAGGATAATAATTATGCTTTTTTTCTGATGCTCGAATACAATATTATTACAATTATTGAGTTTTATTAAGCACAAGAATACAAGTAAAATGTCGACATATACTTTAATCAGTCTTTTTGCATTTGCCATGAGTGCCATTTGTGGATTCATTATGATTCCACAGATTCTCTCGTTTTGTAAAAAGAGAAAACTATATGATACACCCGATGCCAGGAAAGTACACAAGAATGCTGTTCCTCGTTTAGGGGGCGTATCTTTTATGCCCAGCATGCTGATTGCTACCATCGTAGCTCTATTGGCATGGGTTTATACAAGCAAAGGCAACAAGATTGGTGTCAGTCCATGGAGCATCTTCTTTGGCGTGGGTATTACTATTATCTATATAACAGGAGTAATTGACGACATCTTTGGTGTGAGAGCAAGGGTTAAACTTCTTATGCAGATTGTCGTTGCCAGTCTGCTCCCTATGTCCTATCTTTACATCAATAACCTTTATGGATTCTTAGGCATCTATGAGATTCCACCACTTGTAGGAACAATCTTAACCATTGGTGTACTGGTATTTATCATGAATGCTATCAATCTGATAGATGGTATTGACGGACTCTCTGCGAGCCTTACACTCATTGCGTTATGCGGTCTTTTCTATATCTTCCAACGTGAACAGATATGGATTTACTGCATCCTTATTGCTGGATTGATGGGCGTATTGATTCCTTTCCTTTACCATAACATCTGGGGAAAACAGGAAAAGAACCAAAAGATATTCATGGGCGACTCTGGTAGTCTGACACTCGGCTATATCCTTGGCGTACTACTGATTAAGTTCTGTATGTATAACCCGTATGTCATGCCTTACCAGAAGGGTGCAACACTCCTTTCCCGTGACTTTACTCCTCGTACCGACCTTCGATGTATTCAGAGTTATCATCGTACGAATCCTACACCGCAAACCGCTTTTCAGAGCCGACAAGAACCATATTCATCATAAGCTGATGCGTGCAGGAATGACACAGCATCAGGCATTGATTAGTATTGTTGCGCTGTCGATAATCTTTATCCTCATCAACCTTTCTCTCTTCAATCATCTTCTTGTGACATGGATTATTGCGATTGATATTATTATCTATATCGCCTTCCACTATACACTCGATGTCTTTATAAGAAGAAAGGGCGGACTCCCTTTCACTGAATAAAGAGGAAGTAAGAAGGTAAGAGACTAAAAAGCAAAGAAGCGTTATTAATATATACACAAAAGGCAGGCTAACACCTGCCTTTTATTATTTTGTAGCCATAAAGTCCAAAAACGTCATCTTAAACAACGACTGTCCTTCTGCATAGCTTTCACACCGTATCACTTTGTTATGTGCTTACGCCCCGCACCAATGGTGCTAAGCCTCCGCACATCATGTGTTAAGCATCAACACATTGCTTATAGAGGGACAAAGCCTGCCATGAATATCAAGATAAGAATCCTAAGAAACTAATGACTCACATGACATCGACAAGGTTCAATCGGCGACTACCATTTAGAATTTATCAAAGTAGAGCCTTACTGCCCCATCGTTCAATATCATCGTTCGTCTGTCTATCTTTTCAATTCGGAACACTGGCGTGATACTTTTAATACCATATAGCCCTAATGTTGATTCATAAGCAGTGAGTGGTCGATCGCCATTCTCACGATCAAACTGATAAGGAGCAGTCAACGTAAGTTGATCATTATCAATACGGAAACGATAGAGATAGCTATAATGCTGTCCCGTTTTATCTTCCATTTGTAAGAGTTTTGACTGAAAAGACCAGAAGACAACCTGCTCACTCAAGTCTTCACTCGCAACGGATGTCATTGATTCGATCTTCACAAGATGCCACATACCCTCCATGCTTCCTGCATCATTGTCCGTTTCCAACGTACAAGAGGAGAAGAGGAGTGCCAGCAGAGGCAAGACAAAGGATAATATCTTTATTCTTTTCATATTCTGTTTTGTTCTTCTTTCACAATAAAAAGGCTATTTCTTTCCTAACAAACCTCGCTTCGTAATGGTCAACTGCATACCATAGTTGTTGCCACCGAGTACTGAACCGAAGTCGGCTCCGATACCCATTCGGACATCAACACCTCTCATCCACATCGGAAGTTTCTGTCCTTGCAGTGTGTAAATTGCCTCTCCCATCAGACTCACGTTGTGCCGTTTCTTCGTGTAAGGCTGTTCGTAGGTACCCAATCCCTCCTGCCATGTGCCGAGGAAACGCCACTTGAAATACTCTGAAGGATGACCACCTAAACCTACATGGAACCCCACGAAACGATTGTCCTTAAAGTAGATAGTCCCATCTTCATTATAAATTGGCGAACGATAAAGCGGATTACCAATGCCTTGTCCCCAATGTTGGAAACCTGGAAGAATATAATGGTTATAGTAGTTGTCCTTGCCTCCGATATGGTCGGCTATCGTTATGGTATGATCATGGTAAATCGGACCACTCTGATACTTTGAATAAAGATATTCAACGACAAGAGTGTTCAACCAATTGTCAGGCTTATAACGATATTCAAAACCTAATAGCCAGTCCTTGAAGTCATAAATCAGATAGCGACGTTGCTTCTTCTCCTGCCACTCGCTGCCCTCACCATAACCGTCATAGTCAAGCTGAAACATGGCTGAATGGTCCTCAAAGAACTTATCGGCATAGAGTGAAAAGCCATGCCAGTCGCCATCGTAGTTGAAACGCATCACCCAACTGCCTAACTGGTCGCCCTGCACATTCTGATAAGTTGTCTCACCATTATCAGCACCACCAGGGAGAAAAGCGTTCCAATAGGCACTCAAGCCTTTGCCATTCTCTATGGTTCTCATTGCACCATGACCATCAGGGAGATAAGAGGTACCACCAAAAATACTAACCATCTCTAATCCCATCTCCAACGACCACGGACAGAACACCTCATCATTGCCCAACTTCAGATAGCCTGCCTTAGAATGAAAGAGAGCGCGGTCGGTATATTTCGACTGCTTAGCCGTGAAATCATGTTGCCAATTTTGGTCGGTCATCATTCCGTAAGCAACGTGTCCTTTGAGGTGTAACCAGCCATTCGCAAAGGGTAGTGTCCAATAGTCTGACAATGCCAAACGCACCTGCGGAATAGGACGAGCATTGATGCCCAATGTCTGCGAGCCAGAACTGAGTTCATTATCCTTCATCTGCATCGGTTCTTCCTTGGCTCCGATGGTCAGTGTTCCATGTAACCATCGCCCTTCCACGTATGCCTGCTGGACAACTGCCTTACTTGTATAATTGATAGGAACCACAACGTCTAACCCATAGCCTAAGCCAAACTTATGTCCTTCATCCGTCTGTATTGGGCGTTCTATGCCCCCACGCAGATAGCCGTTCGCCGTCTCCAGCGAACTGAGTCCATACTTATTGGCATTGAGCCAGAGTGGGGTCTTGCCCTTTGATAGGCTCCCCTGCATTTCTACCTTATATTCTAAGCCTTTTAATGGCTGCAACCTTGACGTGTCACGTCGTACTGGCTCTTGATACTGAGCCTGCATCGTTGATGTCATCAATAGGACAACCAAGGTTGAAAATAACTTCTTCATCATTATAAAGTTAATACCAGCTACAAAGATAATAAAAAAAAGATGACCAGCAAACTTAATCCTTCAGCAAGTAAACGCAACTTGTTTGAATTCAAATAGAAAAGTGAATAAAAACATTCCTCTGCTATCTATTCAACATTAACACCCCTTCGTGGGCTACACATCCTTACATAAAACCTCCGTTAACTCCGTGTCTCTGTGTGAGATTTAACCTGAAAAGATAAAGAAATATATTGACAAAATATTCGAAGGAAAGGCAAGGAAAAGGCTTAAAAACGCATCGCTTAGCATCTACGTAAGTTATTTGTAATCAAATAGTTGCAAAAGAAGATTTTAAAAGGTGCTTAATTGGACTTCAAAAGGGCGTTAATAAGACCTCAAAAGGGCACCTTTTGCAAGCCAAAAGGGCGTCTTTTGCAAGCCGTTTGGTGGTTTTTATAAAATCAACATGTGAAAAATTCGGACAAAAAAGGTTATATCCCCAAACATTACAAAGCAAGAAGAAACCATCCGTTATACGCCCTTTATAGTCAAAACAGCAATTTATTAAGTCAGTATTCACAATGTTTTACACCTTCTTTTATAGTCGAACGCATATAAAATCATTAATAAATCGTATTTTTATATTAGATATGATATAATTTAAAGAAAAACTTGTAACTTTACATCCGAAGTAATATAATTTATATGGAAAGAACAAAACTATCGATGGTTGTAAAGGCTTTGCGTAAGGAATATGGTCTCACGCAAGAAGACCTTGCGATGAAGTCTGGAGTAGGTTTATGCTTTGTTCGCAATCTGGAGCAAGGAAAGCAAACGCTAAAGATGGATAAAGTAAATCAACTCCTTGACTTGTTCAACTACGAACTTACGCCTGCCAAGAAACAATGAGACAAGCAGAAATATATCGAAAAAAAGTTCTCGCTGGTATTCTGACAGAAGATGGTGGCGAATACCGATTCTGTTATGACGAGAAGTATCTTGTACAGGAAGATGCCCAACCTATAAGTTTGACATTCCCATTACAGACGGAACCGTTTGTAAGTCCTGTGTTATTCCCATTTTTTGATGGGCTAATACCCGAAGGATGGTTGCTTGATGTGGCACTTCGCAATACCAACATCAGCGTTCTTGATCGTATGTCGTTATTACTATTATGCTGTAAGGAGTGTATAGGCGCTGTAAGTATTATCCCACGGAAAGAATTAGGAGGTGATGTGTAATGTGTAAATGTCTGTATTGCTATCAAAAATTGGAAGAGGATCAGAAAGACTTTCATCCTCATTGTGCTCGCAAGTTCTTTGGCACAAAAGATGTTCCCTTATTGGAATATAAACATAAAGACCTCGAAGAATTAGCCGAACAAGTAATCCGCGCCCAGACATCGCTGACAGGAGTTCAGCCTAAATTGTCTTTAAACCTCAATAAACACGATGGTTGTAACCGATTAACCATTGTTGGACTTTGGGGGGATTACATCTTTAAGCCACAGACAGAGGCTTACTCACAGCTGCCCGAAAATGAGGACTTAACAATGCACCTTGCAGAACTTGCAAAGATAAAAGTCGTGCCACACAGCTTAATTCGTTTGTCTGATGGGAAGTTGGGGTATCTCACCAAGCGTATTGATCGCACCAAGAATGGTGAGAAAATAGATATGGAGGATATGTGTCAGTTAACGTTACACCCTACAGAATATAAGTATAAAGGATCGTACGAGCAGATAGCAAGAACGATAACACAATATAGTAGTACACCCAAACTCGACTTAACCAACTACATGCAATTATTGCTTTTCTGCTTTATCACTGGTAACAACGACATGCATCTGAAGAACTTTTCTCTTTATCGTCCTTCAAAAGATTATCAATTGGCTCCAGCTTATGACCTTCTCAACACTACGATAGCAAATCCTAAAGACAAAGAAGAGTTGGCAATGACACTCTCTGGAAGAAAATCAAAACTGTGTCTTGATGACTTTCTAAACATAGCAAAGACAATAGGATTAGATAAAAAGATTGTGTTGCATCTCGTAAAAGGCTTCGAAAAATCCCTTCCAAAATGGAAGTCGCTCATAGAGAGTTCTTTTCTTGACGAAGATATAAAGAAGGAATATAATAAACTTATCATATCTCGCTTGCATCGTTTACAAAGATAAAATTGACTCACCTAAATTAAAATCGGTCATTAGAGCCTAAATCTAATTGGGATCTAATGACCGATTTAAAATTAAATGATAACTAAAAGAATCCATCGAAACTAATTTTCCTGTCACTGCCGTCATCATCTTTAAGCATGTAATCATTTAATTTTTCATACGATTACACGAATTGTTAAAAGTGACAGCAACTTAAAAACTAAAACTAACTGTATATAAATAAGGTGAGACTTTAGGACATTATATCGTACCAAACACAAGTTTAGGGAAAATCCCCCACTGTATGGGGAAATCCTTTTTCAGATGTCTTTTTCTTCGTTCCTTTGCATCATGAAAGTTAGGAAATGCTTTTTCGAAGCACAAACCGAAACTTGAATAATAACATAAAAAGATAACGATTATGAGAAAAGATAGTACTAACCCTCATCGCATCGCTCATAGTTATCGGCGCATCAACAAGCGCAATGAGTTATGAGCAAGCTCGAGTACAAGCACTCTTTTTAACAGATAAGATGGCTTACGAGCTAAATCTGACAGAGGCACAATATGAGGCTGCCTACGAAATCAACTTGGATTACCTCATGAATGTCGATACGGTAGACGACCTCTATGGAATATATTGGTCACATCGAAACGCAGATTTGAGCTATATCCTATATGATTGGCAATATCGTGCATACGTTGATGCAGCATATTTCTACCGCCCACTGAGATGGGACGCAGGTTACTGGAGATTTGGCATTTATGCCCGCTACCCACGCCGCGACTATTATTACTTCGGACGACCATCGTTCTACAACGTTTACAACGGAGCCCATAGCTGGCGAATGAATGGCGGAAGAAGTTGGTATAACGGTAGAGATCTCTTCTACGGCAGAGATTATAACAGCCGATATGGAATGAGAGATTGCTACATACGTGGCGATTACAACAGAGGAGGAAACCACTATTATAACAATGGTCCTACCTATCAGAACGACCGCCCACGCAGCTTCGGCAACCAGCAACGCGGAAACTTTGATGGACCACGTAACAACCAGTACTACGCACCACGAGAGAGTTCGACACGAACAACGGTTACTCAACCAAACTACGGTGGCAACTTTGGTGGAAGTAGAAACTATGGTGGCGCAACAAGAAGCTATGAGCCAAGTCGCTCATTCAGCTCACCAAGCAGCAGCTTCGGTGGAGGTGGCGCAACATTCGGCGGAAGCCGTTCAGGTAGCAGTAACAACTCAAACGGAGGAAGTTCCTTCGGAGGACATAGATAACGACATTAAGATATAATAAAAAGACATTGATTCAATCAGGTTTAAATACTAAGCATTAAGGTTTAAAAGATTATAAAGATATTAGACGAATTAAGGTATTAAAGATTGTTTAGCAGTTAGCAAAACCAATGAGTAAGACTGCATTCAGACCAAATTAGAGATGTAACAAAGAGAGTTATTTAAATGAAGGAGAGGAATTTCACGTGATGTGAAGTTCCTCTTCGCTTTTTGGTATCGGGCGCAATAAGGCTACACTAGGGCTTATAGGGCCATAAGCCT
>BNJS01000875.1_pt1 | contig 122415 bp, 147 predicted proteins | sample 8540461 | NCBI WGS metagenome assembly BNJS01 (sample SAMD00202454, study PRJDB9452) | human saliva metagenome | isolation source: human saliva | place: Japan | reverse complement strand
CATTCACATGAGATAGAGATTATTGAATAAATTCATAAGGAGGAATATCTATTGATTAAGAACATGAAAAGAAACAAGGTACAATTCTATCAATTATTGGAATAATCGTTATTTCCTGAGAATATTAGCTGGAACAAGCCTGATAAGAAGGCAGGAGAAGATGTGACAGAAATGTGACTATGTTGCAAGTTTCTATTCCATTCATCAAAATGGAAGATGATCCTCAAACTAAGATAGTTTTGAAGTAGTGACCAAGAACAATTGGAATTTAGCGATAAAGTATATACTGCGAAGACTATTCCAAGAAGGAAATACAGTCTAACATATTCTTTCCAGTGGAATAAATCATTACTCTTTGAATCAACAGCAGGGTATTCAACATTCTCCAATATGACCAAGGGTGTATTGAATCAACCATATATACAGTAGAGCTTGCCTCAATGGGACAAATGGAAGAATTGAAGTGATTAACATTGATGATGGATCAGTGGGTCCAAATTCAGGATATGATACGATACAAGTCAGATAAATAAGTGACCACATCGCCAGTGATTTATTCATCGATTTATCGTGCAGAAGAAATTGGTACAAGAATCTACTTTGTAGGGATATGATATGGTTCAAGATAAATGAATTGTCATATCTGGATGAAAAACAAATGAACTCCATTATGTAGATAACTGGCGCTATACTTCTGTTAGTTTGAAGAATTCTTATATGTAATTGGAAAATTGTGACTATAGAAAATCATATAATAGTCGCTTTATGAAGGATATTACATTACCAGAGACAGCTAACTTAACAAGTATGGACCCAAATACCTTAGAGTCAAAGAGTGTTTCACTAGATACAAAAATTATTTCTGCGTATGCGTATAAAGACCATATTCGCTTAGTGACGGTTGATAATCATCTTCTGGAATATACAGTTGACTTAGAACCTAGTATCGGACAAGGCTTATCAGGAACTGATTTTGCGAACCTTTACAAATACAGATTATAAGTTCCATGGCATCCGTTATTTAGGAAATAAGGCGGCAGCAATCGTAACACCAAATACAGAAACTACAACAGAATTAGGAAAATCTTAGAATTTGATGCGGATACATTAACTCTACAAAAGTATTACAATTCCTCTATCAGAAAATACAGGTTGGAAAACAGACTTTGTGGATTTACGATCGTTGAAAAATAGTAAATTAGACGATAATTGATAACTGATAGAGGTAATTGCATAGTTTACATGGGGGATAACCATGGAAAATATGTAGAATCTTGGCATGTGAGTACATTATTCCTTACAGCATGCACAGCATCAACCAACCGTAGTACACAAACAACATCAACATCCATTACAGAACAAAAGAAAAACTCCTGAACCAAAACAGTTTCTCAGAGGTGACAGAAGCACTCCATGCATACAATGAATTGTTAGATAACGTTGATGCATATGATTTAGTATGGGCGATGAAGTGGTTGGTGGTACAAATTACCGCATTGTGCATAATCAGGAAATCCGCAATTGCTGTGACAAAAGCACTATCACGTTCACATATTGCGATGAGTGGTAAATTTTTGGGTTCGATTCAAAACGAAACAGGCGAATGCATGGTATCGAACAATACGTTTCTGTTGGATAATCCTTCGCAGCATGAATCTGGCACATCGGAAACATAGGATATTTTGTGTTACTGAAGGAACACATAGGGCTGAGTCTATGTAGAGAATAAGCGTAGCACTCATGAAATTGTGAGTATCAAATTGCTTGAGGTGGAAAGATGAAAACTTGTTGAAACGAAAATTTCGGAAATGGAGATTCAATAGTCTTTCCAAAGAAGAAGCTCATTATGTACAGTATTGAGAATCGGAGGAATTAGAATAAACATTAAAAGTGTATCCTAAATTAACAGGATACACTTTCATTCATTTGAGACATGTTTGTAATAATTGAATATATTGTTCTGTCTCTTCAGCAAATACATATGACGACAGTTAGAGAAAAACTGCCGTAGAATGTTTGATGTTGTCATGCATTGTTTTGCGACGAGTGGAGTGCATAAGTCGTTTGTTCCAGATATAATAAGAGTAGGAATATTGATATGCTTTAATTCGCTGTCACTTCAAAACCTGCTAGACTTCCAGTAGGTGTATATTCATTTGGTCCCCAACCATGAAGTACCTTCTTTACCTATCTTTCGGGCGTGTTAAGCAATCGGGTGCTTTGCCAACTTCGTGAACACCTGCACAATGTGCAGCCATGAAGTGAGTATTTGCGATGATCTTCACTTTCATGATACCAGTTCTTTCACCAATCTCTATGGCGTTGATCGATTCAGACGTAGGAAAGATCATGCATTGTTCACTTGCCCAAAGAAGCGGAGATATTAATAAGATAGTATCAGTGATTCAATACCGGTGAGGTTATAATGTAATATAGTCTAGCGCAAAACACCAGGATTGACCTAAAAGATGAACTGTTAAGTTTAAATACTTACGTACAATTAACTCATTTAACCCAAGTTTCGGGTGTCCATAATTCAGGTTGACCATCAACGTAGGAATTTCCACAAACCAAGTTGATCGTACGACAATAATCATCATAAGCAAATTGAATCAAGTAGTTCAAAATAGTTGTGTGTAGAGCCAGGACCACCATGTAATAGAACTAAAGCAGGTTTGGTAATATCACCGATAATACGGTAGTAGGTTTGATAGTTTAAAAATGGCATGTAGCCTTCTGTAATTTTCATATGCATAGTATAACACGCTATAGATAATAGATTTCACATTTTGCGGGAAACATATTGTCTAGAAGGTTTTTAGACAATACGTATAATTAGAATAGAGGTTTATAGCATGGATAGACAGGATAGATGCTTTTCTTATTAGTGAAGGAAAATGATTGATAAATCAATTCAAAAAATTGCGGAGCTTTATGTGACTGCTCGAACAATCCGTAATGATATTGAAGCGCTCAATGATGTGCTTATTTGTAATGGGGCAAGAATCAAGATTAAACGTAAGGTATTTCAATTGAAACCAAGATAAAGAAGAAGCTAGAGGATTATTTACAGTCTATCGAGTAATCGTGAAAGAGTTCTAACAACCCAAGATCGTGTTCACGATTATAGAAACCTTACTTCTGATGAAAGTGTGCGTATGGATGACCTTGCGGATGCGATGTTTATCAGTCGTGCAACTCTAAAGAATGATATGAAGACAGTCCGAAACATCCTTGCGGATTTTGAATTGAAATTGATTATCGTGCGTATCAAGGTATGCGCGCGATTGGTAGTAATCAACAGTATCGTCTTTGTCTAACTAGAATTCAAATGGAAGAACCATTCTATACGCAGCAACTGCCAGAAAATAATCAATTAGATATCATTCATAAAATTATCACAGATAAAATTGTGAAATACAATTTTATGATATCAGATTTATCACTGAATAATTTAACCTTCCATCTATATCGCAATTCAACGTATCCTAGATGGCAAGTGATTCATCTTGGGAAGAGAAACAGAACAACAGATGGAAAATGATAGTGATCTTTCGATGACAAAAGTGATTATCAGGATATTGAAAAAGAATTTCATGTAAGTTTCCAGATAGTGAAGTGTATTACGTACTAATGCATTTGAGTAGTAAGAAGATTATCCAACTGTAATAATGGACAGCAAAGTAGTTCTGTTGTGGATGAAGAAACATTTGGTGTTTTGCAATGTTAGAAGCAGTCAATGAAACCTTCGCATTGATTTGCGGTATGACTTTGAACTGCGACATTATTATCTCTACGTCATACCGTTAAAGTCAGATTACAGAAATCACATCGCAAGTTATAATCCATCTCAAATCAGATTCGGACATTTTGTGCATACTCAAGGCTACTGTTGCCTGTGGTGTATTAAAGAAAATGTATAAATAGATGTATCTGTAAAGATGAGATTGCGTACATTGCGTTACATTTCAACGTAGCGCTGGAAAAGCAGCGTGAAACAAGAGATGACGAGCCTGAAGATGATAGCTGATGATAATGTACCAATTAGAAAAAATTAAATATACAATTGAGTGAATGCTTTCCTGGAAAGGTTGCAATTGAAAATGTTCGTAGATGATTCAGAGGCACCGAGACTTACAAATCTTAATACTTCCGTGAGGATATGTTCTTTAGGATTTACTATAACGATAAAGGAGTTATCCATCTCATGTATGCAAGCAAAGAAAGTGATATCTCAAATGACTTTGAAGCTGTGCTAGAAAGAAAGTGTTGGAGCAACTGCATTTGGGAATATGGTTGCGATACCACCCAATCCACCCAATGGGTAAGCTTTGTTGAGATTGGTATCTTACAAAACCAATCCAATGGGATAAGGATACCATCAAATCATCTTCCTTTTATCTATGAAGGAGAAGGGCGATGATACCATGCCTGCACATTCTATAAAGTCTCAGTCAGATTTAAAGTTCTGATGAATATACAAAGGAACTAATTCGCACACAAAACTTTGATAACTACATGAGATTGTTCTGAAGATTGAAGAAGAATCCGTATATGAATTTCCATTTCTAAATTGAAAAAAGTGAACTGTTCTCTACTACTAATGGATGGAAAATGTAGATACAGATGAAAGGAGGTAAAAATGTTTGCAAAAAAATTAACGATTTTCACGGACAAAGTTTATCGTGACAAGTATAAACAATTGAAGATATTGCACATTTACCAAATGAATTTGTAAATAATTACGATGAGTATGTGAGCTGTTGACCAGTGAAAACGTAATCACAACCTATATCGAGTTATGGTATTGCAATCCCACATGCAATCTCAGCTGCAATCAATCATGCATTTGTTATCTAAATTCTTGAATGGATGCACATGGGCAAATGAGATGGCGAAGACAGGAGTAGAATCGATGATGATTGTACCTGCTGATAAGGATACACGCAACATTTGAAGATTCTAGCAGAACTCAGTAAAATTTAATGCATGAAGATTTCCGTGAAAATTCTTAAATACAAAGAGCCCTGAAAGGTATTACGAACTTTGAAATCAATTGAAAAGGAGATGGAAAAACATGAAACTAGTAGCAGTAAGTGCATGTACAGCAGGTATTGCATACGTACATGACACAAGAAGCAATCGAGCAAGAATGCAAGAAGAGGCATTGACTGCAAGGTTGAAACACAAGGTGGTATGGGTATCAATAATGAGTTGGAACAAGACAAGTCAATGCGGCTGATGTTGTCGTACTAGCAATCGCCATATCGGCATCGAAGGCGATGAACGCTTTTGGAAGAAAAGCGTGACGCAGAAATAAAGGTTATCGAAGTCGATCCAACACAAGCAATCAAAGACATCAAGAAATTAATTGATAGAGCGGAGGCTTCAGCAAAATGAGTGAGATGAATCATGTTTGAAAGAAACTGACGTCAGTTTATTTAAAGCATTTAATACAGGTATCTCTCGTACTTTACCAGTCATTATCGCTCGAGTAGTGTTATTCTCATTTACTTTGTATTTGGCAGGTCATATCGAGAATGGCGCACCATTCCAAGCACTCAGTTCTGGGCAGAACGTGTATAGCCAGGGTATCGCCGGCTGTCCATGATGGTCTCCGGGTTATCGCAGGATACATCGGTTACGCTATCGCCGGAAAAACCCGCATTAGCCCAGTGTTTGATTAAGGTTGCGTCGCAAATAATCCGATCAGGAGCAGAATCAATTATCTACAGACGATTTATTGGTGCGTTGCCATTAGGGTTTTATCGTAGGTTACCGTTAAGTGGATGAAGACTGCAAGGTTATCGACTCCTTGGAAAGCCAATGATCTCACATTCTTTATTCTCATTAACGACATTTCGTTGCTGGTATCTTCTACATCTATGTATTAACAGGACCTATCAATGCGTTTGTACAGGTTATCGTTGATGCAATGAATGGCCCAATGGGAACAAATGCAACTCTAGGACTTGGTATTGGTTTACCCGCAGCTGCTGACTCAGGACCATGTTCAAAGGTTGCTACAGTCATTCACACTTATGTTAATGGTCGAGGAAATCTATGGACCCAATGGTATTCCGTATGTGCTGTGCAATTCTCCACTCTGTATGGGTCTTGCGTCATTCATCTTAAGAAAGTTACTATACAAAGGCAGACCGTTCTGTAGGTATCTCTGCATTCCTACTATCCTCAGGTGGTATTACGGAAGGTGCTTGGCCATTTGCAGGTAAGGACTTTACATACTTTGGATTGCATGTCAATCGGTACAGCAATCGCTGGTGCATTAGGTATGGCACATGGTGTATCTTCCGTTGTGGCATTTCGGTGGTATTGTTGCGATTACCGGTGTCATTGAAGTGACACTTTGGTATGTTGTGATATGTTAATTGGTGCACTCATCTATCGTGGCAATCTTTAGCAGTCACAAAGAAACCATTAACAGCTGAAGAACTTAGCTGAAGTACAAATAAATCAAAAAAGGCATAACAGCATGATACAATAAAGGTGGATATAGGTCACATCCTTTAGTATTTTAGTTCAGCTGGTATCTAGTTCATATAATGAATAGATGCTTCTTTTGAAAGGATAAAACACCGTAGAGTCATTTAGTTCTAAAGGTGTTTGTAACATCGAAATAAGAATATAGGAATTAAAAATCAAGATTCTTTCATTTCAGAATCAATTTTAGTCAGTGTATCTGAAAGTATCTCTTTCTAAGCGAGTTAGCCATGAAGAGAATTGTACAACATCAGGCATAGGTTTGATTTGAGTTCATATTCATTCTCTGACCATGTATCAATCGGTGATTCATTATGTTGGATAACTGCTTCTAGCTTTATCTAAGGCTTTTGTATATTTTAGATTCTAGGGTCTCTTGTTTGTTCATTTCACTATATAGTTTCTGTCATTCGTGTTGAGATGCTTTTCAGGAGAGTATTACCCATTGCGATAATAATGAATCTTCAATATCACGGTCGTGATCAGTTTTGATAAACGTTGGAATATCACCCTGTAAAACATCTTGCCTAGATCATGAATTAAAGCACATACTGATTACTTTATCAATATCTGCATTAGGGAAATTCATCCTTTCAAAAGAAAGGCCATAAGGGAAATTCTCCAACTATGTTCTAGCGACACCTCGATTCGTCTCTTTACTCGTCGTGCAGTGTCGTGGGGTATCTTTTCAACCTTTCTGCGATATGTAGTATCTCTAAAGTATTCTCTGATCTCATAGTGAGCTCCTTTCGAAAATCTATACTGGTAGTAAAATCTTGTACGATTTCAAAAACATCATATCTTAGTATATATCGTCATAGGTTTATAGTGTATATTTTTCTTTTATCGACCTAAGAGCTGAAACTTTAATGATAGTTTAGCTGAAAGACTATGGAAATAATAATGTAGATGGAACTTGACAATCTGAGAATGCGTGGTATCATATCATCGTTATCAAATACCACAGACAGTAACGGCGTATGCTTAATAAGGTTACCGAGGTAGATGAAAGTTCATATCAATCGTACTTTTTGTCTCGCCGTCTGCGAGGGCTTTCTTTCTAAAATGTGTATTCGATAACAGAGAATAGGAAGGTGAAGTATGAATCAGACTGTATTAGAGTCTAAGCAGGGTGTCGTTTCCGAAATTAAGGAAAAATTCACTAACTCTTCATCAACTATCGTTGCCGAGTACCGTGGCCTCTCAGTTGCTGAGGTTACAGAACTCCGTAGAGCATTACGTGCTGAAGGTGTTGAATTTAAGGTTTATAAGAACACATTAGCTAGTAAGGCTGCTGAAGATGCAGGATTTGGCGATCTTAAGGATTGCTTAACAGGTCCTAATGCATTGGCATTCGGTGGAGATGAAACTGGTGCTGCTCGTGTAATGGCTAAGTTTGCTAAGAAGCACAAGGCATTAGTTCTTAAGGGTGGTATTGTTGAAGGCAAGGTTGTTGACCTCAACACAGTAAATGAACTCTCTGCATTACCAAACAGAGAAGGCATGCTCAGCATGTTGCTATCTGTATTGAACGCTCCAGTATCTTCATTCGCACGTGCTGTGAATGCTGTTGCTGAAGCAAAGCCAGCTAACGGAGCTGCTCCGGTTGCTGAAGAAGTAAAAGAAGCTGCTGAGGCAGCTGCCTAAGAAAGAAATAGAAGAGGAGAAATTAATCCATGGCAAAGTTAACACAGGAAGATATCCTAGCATATCTTGATGAAGCTACAATTCTTGAACTAAATGAACTCGTAAAGGCTATTGAAGAGAAGTACGGCGTTTCTGCTGCTGCTCCAGTAGCAGCTGCTGCTCCAACAGAAGCTGCTGCAGCTGCTCCTACAACAGTTAATGTTGTATTAGCTGCCGCTGGTGACTCTAAGGTAGGCGTAATTAAGGTTGTTCGTGAAATCACAGGTCTTGGACTTGTTGATGCTAAGAAGCTCGTTGATGGAGCTCCTGCAACAATCAAGGAAAACGTTTCTAGCTGAAGAAGCTGAAGAACTCAAGAAGAAGCTCACAGATGCTGGTGCAACTGTTGAATTCAAGTAATCTAGAAAATAACAGAAAACACATGAAAAGCCGAATAATCAATTGTTCGGCTTTTCGGGTATTAGAAAGGAACGGTTAATGGCACATTATTTTACCGATAACCGAAATCTGGATGAGAACCGGAAGGAACATACTTTCCGGTTTTTAGACCGTTTATATATCTTTACGACTGACAACGGTGTATTCTCAAAAACAGGTGTGGACTATGGAAGCTATGTCTTACTGAAAGCAATCAGCAAAGAAGTACTCCATGGTAAGGTCTTGGATATGGGTTGTGGATATGGAACGCTAGGTATCATTACAAAATCATTATTTCCTAGCTGTGAAGTCACAATGGCAGATATCAATCCACGTGCTGTAGAACTGGCACAATTAAACTGTGACTTGAATCAAGTAGAGTGTACTGTGCTTGTTTCGGATGGATATGCTGAAATCAAAGACCAATATCATTTTATTATTACCAATCCTCCGATTCGAACAGGAAAGAAAGTTATCTATAAAATGTTTGAAGATGCATATAGTCATCTAACAGTAGGTGGTTCTATCTATGCGGTTATCCGTAAACAACAAGATGCAGAAAGTGCTAAGAAGAAGTTTGCGGAGATATTTGGAAATTGTGAGGTAATTTCTAAGGATCGAGGGTACTATATTTTTGCAAAAGTAGGAAGTTGACGGAATAAAAAGTTGTTCTATTATAGTAAATTGCAAAAAGAGTCGAATAGGGATGGGAGTTATTCACCCTTTTCGACATTTCTGGCGGTGCAGGCGAAAGGATGGCGAACAAATGGAAAATAAGCAGACATACCACGTTGTGCATTATGGCAACAAGGCAACTCGTAGAGATTATTCTAAAGTTAGCAGTGGTCTAGATCTACCTGATTTAGTAGAAATTCAGACTGCAGCTTTTGACTGGTTTTTAAGAGACGGTATTAAAGAAGTATTTAACGATGTATATCCAATTTCAAACTATGCGGGTAACATTCGTTTGAAGTTCCTAGATTATGAATTCGGGGAACCAAAAGTATTCAATTAGTGAATGCAAACAGAGAAGTAAATTACAGCGCCCTCTTAAGGGTAAGATGGAGTTAGAGGTTATGGATCCAGAAACTGGTGAAGTAATTACGAAGAATGAAGAAGTCTTCTTAGGAGACTTCCCTTTAATGACGCCAACAGGCACATTTATTATTAATGGTGCTGAGCGTATTATTGTATCTCAGATTGTTCGTTCTCCAGGTGCGTACTTTGATATTGAATCAGAAGAGCGCACAGGTCGCGATACATACAATGTGAATTGATTCCAAGCCGTGGAACATGGTTGGAATTTCATGAGTGATGATAAAAAGCTGCACTTGGCCGTATTTTAAACGTATCAATTGACCGCAGAAGAAAAAGTATCAAGCTCAATCCTATTTAAGGCAATTGGTTTATCCTTGAACCTTGAACGTGGTGAAAATGCATTTGATACAACAAGCATGAAGAAGTTCTTAAAGGCATTAAACTTGCCTGTACATTCAGACGTTATCGTGCCAGAAGAAGAACGTGAATTCCAGAATGACTACATGCTATTGCATACAGCTATCTTTCGGAAACTACGAAGAAGTTCGTAATACGCTTGCGGCAGATAAGACAAAGACTAAGAATGAAGCACTCTTAGCTGTCTATGAAAACCAGCGTGCTGATGAAATCGCAACAATTGATGGTGCGGTTACTTTAATGGACGCTAAGTTCTTCGACTATAGAAGATATGACTTAACAAAGGCAGGTCGTTATAAGGTTCATAAGAAGTTAAGTGTCTTAGACCGTATGGAAGGCCTATCTCTTGAAAAGGATTTAGTAAGTGCTGAAGGCAAGACTCTTGTAAAGAAGGGTGTTGTGATTGATAAGGAATTAAGAAATGAGTTACGTGCTGAAATTGATAAGGGTATCAATTGCCGTGCGTTACCATTTACACATACATTCTCACACCCATCTACAGCAGTGATGGATACATCTTGGAAGAATAGCTTAGTAGGACGTATCTTAGCAGTTGATTTAGATGGTAAGACAGAACGTACAACATTAGAAATGGGTACAGTTCTAACAGAAGAAGATGTAAAGGCTATCGCTAAGGAATTTAAGCAGGTAACTGTTTACTCTGGTATTATCGCTTCCCCTGTTAAGGTAACAAACGATAATGTCAATGCAGTTCTTGACTACGGTTCCCGTATGTTTGAAATCGGCCGTGTTACATTAAACGGTGAAGATTTAACAAACGCTGATGGTGAAGTAATGTGTCCAACATACTTACCAGATGTTGAAGTGACTAAGCTTTCTACAGCTGATCAAGAAACAATCGTAGCTGAGGCTACAAACCATTCAGGTGAAGTAACAATTTGGTTAGTAGGTGCTTGTGTACAGGAAGTAACTGTAATGCAGGAAGATCACCCAGTAAACTTGATTGGTATCGATCCATTAAATGACAGACACACTATCACAATGAGTGATATGTATGCTCTATATAACTATGAACTCACAATGTTTGATGGTGTAGGTTCTCAAGATGATATTGATATGCTTGGCAACCGTCGTATCCGTACAGTTGGTGAATTAATTCAGAACCAATTCCGTATTGGTTTATCACGCTATGGAACGTGTTGTTAAGGAAAGAATGTCTATCGCAGATACAGCAAACTTAACACCTAAGCAGTTAACAAATATTCGTCCATTAACAGCTGCGATTAAGATCTTCTCTTCATCTCAGTTATCTCAGTTTATGGATCAGGAAAACCCACCTTGCGGAGTTATCTAACAAGCGTCGTATTTCTGCGTTAGGACCTGGTGGTCTTACACGTGAACGTGCGGGCTTCGAAGTGCGTGATATTCACAACTCTCACTATGGACGTATCTGTCCAATTGAGACACCTGAAGGACCAAACATCGGTTTGATTTCTTACCTTACAACTTATGCGAAGGTAAAATGAATATGGATTTCATCGAAACTCCCATACCGTAAGGTCTGTAGATGGCAAGGTTACTGATGAAATCAGGTACATGCCAGCGGATGAAGAAAATGATCACGTAACTGTAACAGGCAAACGAGATTAAGGATGGACACCTTGTGAGGTGATAAGATATCGCTCGTATCAAGGGTGAAACTGTGATGGTTGACCGTAGCCGTTGACTCACGCCGACGTATCTCCCACGTCAGATCGTTTCTGTAGCGACTGCGTGCGTTCCATTCTCTGGAAAACGATGACTGTACTCGTGCCCTCATGGGTGCCAACATGCAGCGTCAGGCCGTACTCTTATGAATCCACATATGTCCATTTGTTGCACAGGGTATGGAACACGTGATTGCGCGTGACCCAGGTTCTGCTTAAAGTGTTGACGACGGGTCCAGGTGTTGTTACATATGTTGACGCAACAAAGGTTGTTGTACGGCAGAAGATAACGGCAATGAGAAGACATATGAACTGACAAAAGTATCGTCGTTCTAACGCTTCTACTTGCTTGAAATCAAAGACCCTATCGTTTGGAATGGTGAACGTGTTGAACGTGGCACATCCTTGCGGATGGTCCAGCGATGGAAAAATGGTGAACTTGCTTTTTAGGTCAAAAACGTTACAATCGCGTTTATGACATGGCATGGTTATAACTATGAAGATGCGATTATCATGTCTGAAAGATGCAATCGGGATTACTACACATCTGTACATATTGAAGATATGACATTGAATGCCGTGAAACGAGATTAGGTCCAGAAGAGATTACTCGTGATATTCCTAACGTCGTTGAAAGTGCATGCCAAACTTTGATGGTCGTGGTATCGTCGCGGTCGGTGCAGAAGTGAAGGAAGGAGATATCCTTGTTGGTAAGGTTACTCCTAAGGGTCAAACAGACCAAACTCCAGAAGAGAAGTTATTGATGGCTATCTTCGGTGAGAAGTCACGTGAAGTACGTGATAACTCCTCGAAGGTACCACATGGTGGTGCTGGTATTGTTCACAGCATCCGCGTATTCAAGCGTAAGGAAGACCATGAACTTCCACCAGGAGTAAATGAAGTTGTTAAGGTTTATATCGTTCAGAAACGTAAGATTTCTGAGGGTGATAAGATGGCTGGACGTCACGGTAATAAGGGTGTCATCTCTCGTATCAACCCAGTTGAAGATATGCCATATATGTCAGATGGAACTCCTATCGACATTATGTTGAACCCATTCGGTGTACCATCACGTATGAACATCGGACAGGTATTAGAGGTTCATCTTGGTTTCGCCGCAAAGCAGTTAGGTGTGAAGTTTGCGACTCCAGTATTTGACGGTGTATCTAACACAGACTTACGTGACATCATGAAGAATCTAACTCTTCACCAGATGGTAAGTATGTTCTATATGATGGACGTACAGGTGAAGCGTATGATGATCGTATCTCTGTTGGTGTCATGTATATGATTAAGCTTGCACACATGGTTGACGATAAGTTACATGCTCGTGCAACTGGTCCATACTCACTTGTTACACAACAGCCATTAGGTGGTAAGGCACAGAATGGTGGTCAGAGATTTGGTGAGATGGAAGTTTGGGCCTTCGAAAGCATATGGTGGCATCTCATGTACTACAAGAAATCTTGATCGTGAAGTCGGATGATATTGACTGGACGTACAAAAGACATATGAAACAATTGTGAAGGGCGAGGATATGCCAGAACCTGGTATTCCTGAGATCATTCCGTGTATTAGTACACGAGTGCAAGCTCTTGCGATTGACGTACGTATGATGGATGACGCTAGGCAATGAGATGGATCTCAAGCAGATGGAACAGGAGAACTCAAGGAAGAAACAACACTTGATTTTAACCCATCCACACTTGTAAATGATGCGGAATCAAACGAAAATCTAACAATCAAAGATGAATTAGATGAAGAAATTCCTGAGGCAGCGACCGTAGGGTTCGATGACTTCGGGGAAGAAGATCAATAAGGAGGATGCTTAGATGAATATTAATAACTTTTACAGCGATTAAAGTCGGTCTGGCATCACCAGAAAAATCCTTGCTTGGTCATATGGCGAAGTTAAGAAGCCAGAAACAATCAACTATCGTTCTCAGAAGCCTGAGCGTGATGGTTTATTCTGCGAACGCATTTTCGGTCCTACTAAGGACTGGGAGTGCGCTTGCGGAAAGTTCAAGAAGATTCGTTATCAAGGCGTAGTCTGCGATCGTTGTGGTGTTGAAATCACAAAGGCTAGCGTTCGTCGTGAACGTATGGGTCATATTGAACTCGCTGCTCCAGTAGCACATATTTGGTATTTACGTGGGAATTCCTTCCAGTATGGCACTTTCTATTAAACGTAGCACCTAAATCATTAGAAGAAGTTGTATACTTCGTATCTTGGATTGTAACTGACCCAGGTGATACAAAGCTTGAATACAAACAGATTCTTTCTGAGAAGGAATACCGTGAAAATAACGCTATCTATGGTGCTGGTAGCTTCGTTGCGCAAACAGGTGCAGAAGCTATTAAGACAATTAGAGCAGTGTGATGTTGAAGCTGAATATACAGCAATTATGTCTGAACTTGAAAAAGTCTACAGGTGATAAGCGAGAAGTTAATCAAGCGTTTGGAAACAGTAGAAGCATTTCCGTAGCTCATGAAAACAAGCCAGAGTGGATGGTATTAACTGTATTACCGGTTATCCACCAGATCTTCGTCCAATGTTACAGTTGGATGGTGGTCGTTTTCACGACTTCTGACTTAAAACGATTTATATCGTCGTGTTATTACTCGTAACAACCGTTTAAAGAAGTTACTTGAACTTGGAACTCCTGCAATCATCGTTCAAAACGAAAAGCGTATGTTACAGGAAGCTGTCGATGCGTTAATTGATAACGGTCGTCGTTCTAAGGCAATTACAGGTGCTGGTGGACGTGCACTCAAGTCTCTATCTCACTCCTTAAAGGGTAAGCAGGGACGTTTCCGTCAGAACTTGTTAGGTAAGCGTGTCGACTTCTCAGGTCGTTCTGTTATCGCAATTGGACCATACCTCAAGATGTGGCAGTGCGGATTACCTAAGGAAATGGCAATTAACTTATATAAGCCATTCGTAATTAATGAATTAGTAAACTTACAGATTGCATCTAACCCTAAAGACAGCCGAGAAGCTAATTGGTCGTCAAGACCCACGTGTTTGGGATGTTGTGGAAAAGGTAATTGCGAACCACCCAGTATTCTTAAACCGTGCACCTACACTTCACCGTTTAGGTATTCAGGCGTTCTTCCCACGCTTAGTTGAAGGTCGTGCAATTCGTGTGCATCCGTTAGTATGTCCTGCGTTCAATGCGGACTTCGACGGTGACCAGATGGCTGTCCATCTCCCATTAAGTGAGATGGCAAGAGCTGAAACTGAAGTCTTGATGTTAGGTTCTAACAATATCTTAGGTCCTAAGGATGGTAAGCCTATCGTTACACCTGGACAGGACTTAGTATTAGGTAACTTCTACTTGAACATGGAAGAAACAGCTGAAGAGTTCAAGAAGAAGGCAGATGCTCTCAGAACAGCTTGGAGAAAGACTGAAGCAGCAAGATGGAGAAGATACAGTGAGAATGAAGGACACGTATTCAAGGATGTCAACGAAGTAATGATGGCATACCAGACAGGTGTTGTTCACTTACATAACCGTATCGCGCTTCCTGCTAGAGCAGTTAATAAGACAGGCTTTTACAGAAGAACAAAAATAACAAATACTTATTAACAACAGTTGGTAAGATTATCTTTAACGAGTGTATTCCCTGCAGATTTCCCATACCTCAATGAGGTAACTCCAGAAAAATCTAAAAGGCAACACCAGATTCAGAGTTTGTTCCACTAGGTACAGATATCAAGAAGGAATTTGCTTAGGGCCGTAAGGTAGCATCTGAATTTCAAGAAGAAGGACTTAGGAAACTTGATTGCGGCTGTCTTTGATCACTATAAGACAAACGGCACATCAGACATCTTGGATAGCTTTGAAGGATATGGGATACCTCTATTCAACATTAGCTAGGTATGACTGTAGCCCCTCAGTGATATCTCTGTAGCACCTAACAAAGGAAGCATTAGTGAGCGGAAGGTCGTAAGAAGGCTGAACAGTTCAATATGTTACGTGACAGAGGTCTATTAACACCTCAGGAATGGGAAGCGAAGTTCTCCTCACTCTGGAATGATGTTAGAACGATGTTGGTAACAACTTGATGGAATCCATGGCACGTATGAACCCAATCAACATGATGGCGGTATCTGGTGCCCGTGGTAACAAGAACCACTTTACACAGTTAGCTGGTATGCGTGGATTGATGGCTCGTCCTACACAGTCTAAATCCCGTAAGGAATACCAACCATCTATTATCGAAGTTCCAATTTACTCATGTTTCCGTGAAGGTATGAGTGTATCAGAGTTCTTTATCTCCACGCACGGTGTACGTAAGGGATTAACAGATACAGCCTTAAAGACTGCTGAATCTGGATACTTAACACGTCGTCTTGTCGATGTTGCTCAAGAAGTAATTATCGGCGAAGAGGACTGTGGAACAGAACGCGGATATCTTGTTAAGAACATCTATGAAGATAAGATTCTACGTCCAGATGAAAAGCCAGTATTAATTGAAGGCTTATTCGATCGTATCGTTGGACGCTACACACAAAAGCCAATCTTAGATCCTAAGACAGGCGAAGTGATTGTTGAAGGTGATACATTAGTAGATGAAGACTTAGCACAGAAGGTTGTTGCGGCTGGTGTTGAAGAAGTTTATATTCGTAACGTATTCACATGTGAATCCACAAACGGAATCTGCCGTAAGTGCTATGGACGTAACATGGCTACAGGTAACCTCGTTGAAGAAGGCGAAGCTATCGGTATCATGGCCGCTCAGGCGATCGGTGAACCTGGTACACAGCTAACCATGCGTAACTTCCACACTGGTGGTGTTGCGACACAGAACGGTGATATTACACAGGGTCTTCCTCGTGTAGAAGAATTATTCGAAGCACGTGCACCTAAGGGATTAGCTGTCATCTCTAAGATTGATGGTGAAATCACAGATGTACATGACAATGAAAACAAGACAGGTACAGTTATTGTTGTATCTAATGAAAACGAATCTATCGAACACAAGTGTGACTTAACACAGGTGAAGCGTCAGAACTTAAATATCGGCGATCATGTATCTGCTGGTGATAAGTTAACTGAAGGTCCAATCGCTCCTAAGGAACTATTGGAAGTAGCTGGTGTAAGAGCTGTTCAGGAATATATCTTGAAGGAAGTTAAGAAGGTTTACTCTTCTCAGTCCATCGATATTTCTGATAAGCACTTGGAAGTAATGATCAAGCAGATGTTAAAGAAAGTCATCGTTATCGAAGGTAATGACTCTGAGGCTTAAGTGCTGGACAGACATTGTCACTCGCTAATATGAACGCAATTAACGAAGATCTATTGTTTGATGGAAAGAAACCAGCGAAGTTTGGTCCATTACTCTTAGGTATCTCCAAGTCAGCTGTTGAAACAGATTCATTCTTATCTGCTGCATCCTTCCAGGAAACAACAAGAGTTCTTACAGAAGCTGCAGTTAGAGGTAAGGTCGATAAACTTGAAGGTCTTAAGGAAAATGTTATCATCGGTAAACTTATTCCAGCCGGAACAGGTAGAAACTTTGACCGTGAAACATCACGTCGTATTGAAGAACGTGCAATGGAACTCAAAGAAATTCGTGAAGAAAAGGCTAGAGAACTCGCAGAAGCAACTGCAAACAGATTGCCTGATGAGATTCTCGGAAGTAACGCAGATGTGCATGTAAGTAGTGCAGAATCCGCTCTTGCTTTAGCTGAACGTATGAAGTCAGAACATAACTTGATTTCTAATGAATGCATGAAATGAAGCAGTCTGGAAACAGGCTGCTTTTTCTATGCAGACATGGAAAAAATCTTGAAAAAAATGATAAAAAAACATTGACATGAAGTCAGATACTTGGTATATTAATACAGCACTCTTCGAAAGAAGAGTGCAGAGATCTTTGAAAACTGAACAGGAATAAGACACATAAACAACGTCAAGCAAAAGGATACGAAGCAAAAGACTTCGTAAAATAAAAGAGTCAATCAAATGAAGAGTTTGATCCTGGCTCAGGATGAACGCTGGCGGCGTGCCTAATACATGCAAGTCGAACGCTGGAAATCTAGCTTGCTAGATTGAAGGAGTGGCGAACGGGTGAGTAATACATAAGCAACCTACCCACGAAGACTGGGATAATCTCTGAAACGGGGACTAATACCGGATAGGTAATCGGAAGGCATCTTCTGATTATTAAAGGTTAAAAAAACACTGGTGGATGGGCTATGGCGCATTAGTTAGTTGGTGAGGTAACGGCCCACCAAGACGATGATGCGTAGCCGGCCTGAGAGGGTGAACGGCCACATTGGGACTGAGACACGGCCCAGACTCCTACGGGAGGCAGCAGTAGGGAATTTTTCGGCAATGGGGAAACCCTGACCGAGCAACGCCGCGTGAGTGATGACGGCCTTCAGGGTTTGTAAAGCTCTGTTGTAAGGGAAGAACGGTAGATAGAGAATATCTAGTGACGGTACTTACCAGAAAGCCACGGCTAACTACGTGCCAGCAGCCGCGGTAATACGTAGGTGGCGAGCGTTATCCGGAATTATTGGGCGTAAAAGGGTGCGTAGGCGGCCTGTTAAGTAAAGTGGTTAAATTGTTGGGCTCAACCCAATCCAGCCACTTAAACTGGCAGGCTAGAGTATTGGAGAGGCAAGTGGAATTCCATGTGTAGCGGTAAAATGCGTAGATATATGGAGGAACACCAGTGGCGAAGGCGGCTTGCTAGCCAAAGACTGACGCTCATGCACGAAAGCGTGGGGAGCAAATAGGATTAGATACCCTAGTAGTCCACGCCGTAAACGATGAATACTAAGTATTGGGGAAACTCAGTGCTGCAGCTAACGCAATAAGTATTCCGCCTGTGGAGTATGCACGCAAGTGTGAAACATAAAGGAATTGACGGGGGCCCGCACAAGCGGTGGAGTATGTGGTTTAATTCGACGCAACGCGAAGAACCTTACCAGGCCTTGACATCCCTTGCAAAGCTGTAGAGATACAGTAGAGGTTATCAAGGAGACAGGTGGTGCATGGTTGTCGTCAGCTCGTGTCGTGAGATGTTGGGTTAAGTCCCGCAACGAGCGCAACCCTTGCCTTCAGTTACCAGCATTCAGTTGGGGACTCTGGAGGGACTGCCGGTGATAAACCGGAGGAAGGTGGGGATGACGTCAAATCATCATGCCCCTTATGGCCTGGGCTACACACGTACTACAATGGCTGTTACAACGTGCAGCGACCTAGCGATAGGAAGCGAATCACTAAAAAGACAGTCTCAGTTCGGATTGAAGTCTGCAACTCGACTTCATGAAGCTGGAATCGCTAGTAATCGCGGATCAGAATGCCGCGGTGAATACGTTCTCGGGCCTTGTACACACCGCCCGTCATACCATGAGAGCTGGTAATACCCGAAGCCGGTGGCCTAACCGCAAGGAAGGAGCCGTCGAAGGTAGGACTAGTGATTGGGGTCAAGTCGTAACAAGGTATCCCTACGAGAACGTGGGGATGGATCACCTCCTTTCTAAGGAGAAAGATGTGAAGTAAAAAGTTGTTTAAGGTTTTTATTACCTGTTTAGTTTTTGAGGATCTCGCAAGAGGTAACTCAGAAAGGAAGTAACTGTTCTTTGAAAAACTGAATAACAGAAGAAGACAATAGATAGGTCTTTTTCGAAAAGTTGTGATAACAAGATTAACTAAAGAAAAGTCTAAAAACGAAATAGTTAACAGTTCTCGTAAAAGCATAAACGTATATAAGTGATTAAATTAGTAAGAGCGTACGGTGGATGTCTTGGCATATAGAGCAGAAGAAGGACGCAGATAACGGCGAAACGCCTCGGGGAGTCGTACACAGGCAACGATCCGGGGGTATCCGAATGGGAAACCCGATAAAGTTGAAAAAGCTTTATCATCCTTAAGCCAATACATAATCTAAGAGAAGGCAACCCAGGGAATTGAAACATCTTAGTACCTGGAGGAGAAGAAAATAACAATGATTCCGAGGTAGTGGCGAGCGAAATCGGAGCAGCCCAAAACCAGCAACGAGCTGGGGTAGTAGGGACCACGACAAGTGATTGAAAAGAGATAGTCGAATGGCATTGAAAGGTCAGCCGCAGAAGGTGCAAGCCCTGTAGGCGAAATCTCGATTCACGCGAGTGGGATCCTGAGTACGTCGGAGCACGTGAAACTCTGACGGAATCAACCGGGACCATCCGGTAGGCTAAATACTCCTATATGACCGATAGTAGAACCAGTACCATGAGGGGAAAGATGAAAAGAACCGCGGGAGCAGGGAGTGAAATAGATCCTGAAACCGTATGCTTACAAAAAGTCAGAGCACATTAAGGTGTGATGGCGTGCCTTTTGTAGAATGAACCGGCGAGTTATCTTTGCATGCGAGGTTAAGCAGACAATGCGGAGCCGTAGCGAAAGCGAATCTTAATAGGGTGGCAAGTATGTAGAGATAGACCCGAAGCCGTAGTGATCTAGTCATGAGCAGGTTGAAGGCTGGGTGAATCCAGCTGGAGGACCGAACCGACCCCCGTTGAAAAGTTGGCGGATGACTTGTGATTAGCGGAGAAATTCCAATCGAACACGGCGATAGCTGGTTCTCCCCGAAATAGCTTTAGGGCTAGCGTTGAACGAATCTACCCGGAGGTAGAGCACTGAAATCATGCGGGCGGCATCTCGCCGTACCAAATGATATCAAACTCCGAATGCCGGGCAAGAATATTCAGCAGTCAGACTGTGGGTGATAAGGTCCATGGTCAAAAGGGAAACAGCCCAGATCATCAGATAAGGTCCCAAAATTTACGCTAAGTGGAAAAGGATGTGGAGACGCGCAAACAGCTAGGAGGTTGGCTCAGAAGCAGCCATCCTTCAAAGAGTGCGTAACAGCTCACTAGTCGAGTATCTCTGCGCCGAAAATTAACCGGGGCTAAGCGTAATACCGAATCTATGGATTTATACTTAGGTATAAGTGGTAGGGGAGCGTTCCATACAGCATTGAAGGTATACCGTAAGGAGTGCTGGAGCGTATGGAAGTGAGAATGCCGGTGTGAGTAGCGAGATGTGGGTGAGAATCCCACACACCGAAAAACCAAGGTTTCCAGGGAAGGTTCGTCCGCCCTGGGTAAGTCGGGACCCTAAGGCCAGGCCGAAAGGCGTAGTCGATGGACAGCAGGTTGATATTCCTGCACCCGCGAGTAAAGTGATGGAGTGACAGATAGGGTTAACCCAAGTCCTGAATGGATTGGGCAAGGCAAGCAGGAGAGTGGCGTGAGGCAAATCCCGCCGGATACTCAAAGGCTTGACTCAAGCGAGACGCGCGAGCAAAGTAGTGAAGAGGGTGATACCAGGTCTCAAGAAAAAGCTTCTAGCGATAATTTACTAGCGGCCCGTACCAAAAACCGACACAGGTGGTTGAGGCGAGTAGCCTAAGGTGAGCGAGAGAACTGTTGCCAAGGAACTCGGCAAATTGACCCCGTACGTTAGCAATAAGGGGTGCTCGAAAGAGCCGCAGTGAATAGGCCCCTAGCAACTGTTTAACTAAAACATAGCTCTGCGAAGTCGCAAGACGAAGTATAGGGGGTGACACCTGCCCGGTGCTGGAAGGTCAAGGGATTTGTCAGACGCAAGTCGAAGCATTGAACCGAAGCCCCAGTGAACGGCGGCCGTAACTATAACGGTCCTAAGGTAGCGAAATTCCTTGTCAGGTAAGTTCTGACCCGCACGAAAGGTGTAATGATTTGGGCACTGTCTCGGCAGCAGACTCGGTGAAATCTTAGTACCTGTGAAGATGCAGGTTACCCGCAACTAGACGGAAAGACCCCATGGAGCTTTACTGTAGTCTGCTATTGAGTTTCAGTTAAGTATGCACAGGATAGGGTGGGAGACGATGAGACTGGTCTTTTCGGGATCAGAGGAGTCACTGTTGGGATACCACTCTTACTTAATTGAAATTCTAACTCTAAGCCGTGATCCGGCTAGAGGACCGTGGCAGATGGGCAGTTTGACTGGGGCGGTCGCCTCCCAAAAGAGTAACGGAGGCTGCAAAAGGTACTCTCAGAATGGTTGGAAATCATTCATCGAGCGCAAACGCAGAAGAGTGCTTGACTGCGAGACAAACAAGTCGAGCAGGGACGAAAGTCGGTGTTAGTGATCCGGCGGTGCAGAATGGAATGGCCGTCGCTTAACGGATAAAAAGCTACCCTGGGGATAACAGGCTGATCTCGCCCAAGAGTTCACATCGACGGCGAGGTTTGGCACCTCGATGTCGGCTCATCGCATCCTGGAGGTGAATTCGCTTCCAAGGGTTGGGCTGTCCGCCCATTAAAGCGGTACGCGAGCTGGGTTCAGAACGTCGTGAGACAGTTCGGTCCCTATCTGTTGTGGGCGTTGGAAATTTGAGGAGAGCTGCCCCTAGTACGAGAGGACCAGGGGTGGACGTTCTACGGTGCACCAGTTGTCACGCCAGTGGCATAGCTGGATAGCTGAGAACGGACCGGATAAACGCTGAAGGCATCTAAGCGTGAAACCGACTCCAAGATTAGATTTCCCATCATTTCAAAATGAATAAGACCCTTGAAGACGACGAGGGTTGATAGGGTCAGAGATGTAAGTGTAGCGATACATTCAGTTGACTGATACTAATAGGTCGAAGATTTATTCACGAGAGAACGCACACACGACTGTTTGAGAAAAGACGAAAGTCAGAAACTGTTATTTAGTTTTCAGGAACAGAATACCTGAAAGAAGCAAGATCCGGTGATGATGGCGCAGTGGCACACCTGTACCCATCCCGAACACAGAAGTTAAGCACTGTAGCGGCGAAAAATAGCGCAAGCAAATCTAGCACGTTGCCGGGTCATCGAGAGCATGGTTTTCCATCGCTCTCCTTTTTATACTTTTTATGGGTTTAGATTAACCTGGGGATATATCTAATTGATTAAACATTTTAAATGATATATTTTTAACAAATGTAGAATGAAATGATGGTTGCAAATGCAACTAATAGAAATATTAAAATATGCCTTAAAATAGGCATTTTTTTGATGTTTTATACTTTACAAACAAAGGCATGGTGCTATAATAAGCATCGTACCGATTAAGTTACAAATCACTAAATGAAAATTAGAAATATAATTTTCAAAAATGTGTTGACAGGTAATTTGATACTTGGTATATTAATACAGCACTCTTCGGAAGGAGAGATGCAGAGATCTTTGAAAACTGAACAGGAATAAGACACATAAACAACGTCAAGCAAAAACGTATACGAAGCAAAGAGACTTCGTAAAATAAAAGAGTCAATCAAATGAAGAGTTTGATCCTGGCTCAGGATGAACGCTGGCGGCGTGCCTAATACATGCAAGTCGAACGCTGGAAATCTAGCTTGCTAGATTGAAGGAGTGGCGAACGGGTGAGTAATACATAAGCAACCTACCCACGAAGACTGGGATAATCTCTGGAAACGGGGACTAATACCGGATAGGTAATCGGAAGGCATCTTCTGATTATTAAAGGTTAAAAAAACACTGGTGGATGGGCTTATGGCGCATTAGTTAGTTGGTGAGGTAACGGCCCACCAAGACGATGATGCGTAGCCGGCCTGAGAGGGTGAACGGCCACATTGGGACTGAGACACGGCCCAGACTCCACGGGGAGGCAGCAGTAGGGAATTTTTCGGCAATGGGGAAACCCTGACCGAGCAACGCCGCGTGAGTGATGACGGCCTTCGGGTTGTAAAGCTCTGTTGTAAGGGAAGAACGGTAGATAGAGAATATCTAAGTGACGGTACCTTACCAGAAAGCCACGGCTAACTACGTGCCAGCAGCCGCGGTAATACGTAGGTGGCGAGCGTTATCCGGAATTATTGGGCGTAAAGGGTGCGTAGGCGGCCTGTTAAGTAAGTGGTTAAATTGTTGGGCTCAACCCAATCCAGCCACTTAAACTGGCAGGCTAGAGTATTGGAGAGGCAAGTGGAATTCCATGTGTAGCGGTAAAATGCGTAGATATATGGAGGAACACCAGTGGCGAAGGCGGCTTGCTAGCCAAAGACTGACGCTCATGCACGAAAGCGTGGGGAGCAAATAGGATTAGATACCCTAGTAGTCCACGCCGTAAACGATGAATACTAAGTATTGGGGAAACTCAGTGCTGCAGCTAACGCAATAAGTATTCCGCCTGTGGAGTATGCACAAGTGTGAAACATAAAAGGAATTGACGGGGGCCCGCACAAGCGGTGGAGTATGTGGTTTAATTCGACGCAACGCGAAGAACCTTACCAGGCCTTGACATCCCTTGCAAAGCTGTAGAGATACAGTAGAGGTTATCAAGGAGACAGGTGGTGCATGGTTGTCGTCAGCTCGTGTCGTGAGATGTTGGGTTAAGTCCCGCAACGAGCGCAACCCTTGCCTTCAGTTACCAGCATTCAGTTGGGGACTCTGGAGGGACTGCCGGTGATAAACCGGAGGAAGGTGGGGATGACGTCAAATCATCATGCCCCTTATGGCCTGGGCTACACACGTACTACAATGGCTGTTACAACGTGCAGCGACCTAGCGATAGGAAGCGAATCACTAAAAGACAGTCTCAGTTCGGATTGAAGTCTGCAACTCGACTTCATGAAGCTGGAATCGCTAGTAATCGCGGATCAGAATGCCGCGGTGAATACGTTCTCGGGCCTTGTACACACCGCCCGTCATACCACGAGAGCTGGTAATACCCGAGCCGGTGGCCTAACCGCAAGGGAAGGAGCCGTCGAGAGGTAGGACTAGTGATTGGGGTCAAGTCGTAACAAGGTATCCCTACGAGAACGTGGGGATGGATCACCTCCTTTCTAAGGAGAAAGATGTGAAGTAAAAAGTTGTTTAGAAGTTTTATTACCTGTTTAGTTTTGAGGGATCTCGCAAGAGGTAACTCAAAAAGGGAGTAGCTGTTCTTTGAAAACTGAATAACAGAAGAAGACAATAGATAGGTCTTTTTCGAAAAGTTGTGATAACAAGATTAACTAAAAAGTCTAAAACGAAATAGTTAACAGTTCTCGTAAAGCATAAACGTATATAAGTGATTAAATTAGTAAGAGCGTACGGTGGATGTCTTGGCATATAGAGCAGAAGAAGGACGCAGATAACGGCGAAACGCCTCGAGGGAGTCGTACACAGGCAACGATCCGGGGGTATCCGAATGGGGAAACCCGATAAAGTTGAAAAGCTTTATCATCCTTAAGCCAATACATAACTTAAGAGAAGGCAACCCAGGGAATTGAAACATCTTAGTACCTGGAGGAGAAGAAAATAACAATGATTCCGAGAGTAGTGGCGAGCGAAATCGGAGCAGCCCAAACCAGCAACGAGCTGGGGTAGTAGGACCACAGAAAGTGATTGAAAAGAGATAGTCGAATGGCATTGAAAGGTCAGCCGCAGAAGGTGCAAGCCCTGTAGGCGAAATCTCGATTCACGCGAGTGGTATCCTGAGTACGTCGGAGCACGTGAAACTCTGACGGAATCAACCGGGACCATCCGGTAAGGCTAAATACTCCTATATGACCGATAGTGAACCAGTACCATGAGGGAAAGATGAAAAGAACCGCGGGAGCGGAGTGAAATAGATCCTGAAACCGTATGCTTACAAAAAGTCAGAGCACATTAAGGTGTGATGGCGTGCCTTTTGTAGAATGAACCGGCGAGTTATCTTTGCATGCGAGGTTAAGCAGACAATGCGGAGCCGTAGCGAAAGCGAATCTTAATAGGGTGGCAAGTATGTAGAGATAGACCCGAAGCCGTAGTGATCTAGTCATGAGCAGGTTGAAGGCTGGGTGAATCCAGCTGGAGGACCGAGACCGACCCCGTTGAAAAAGTTGGCGGATGACTTGTGATTAGCGGAGAAATTCCAATCGAACACGGCGATAGCTGGTTCTCCCCGAAATAGCTTTAGGGCTAGCGTTGAACGAATCTACCCGGAGGTAGAGCACTGAAATCATGCGGGCGGCATCTCGCCGTACCAAATGATATCAAACTCCGAATGCCGGGCAAGAATATTCAGCAGTCAGACTGTGGGTGATAAGGTCCATGGTCAAAAGGGAAACAGCCCAGATCATCAGATAAGGTCCCAAAATTTACGCTAAGTGGAAAAGGATGTGGAGACGCGCAAACAGCTAGGAGGTTGGCTCAGAAGCAGCCATCCTTCAAAGAGTGCGTAACAGCTCACTAGTCGAGTATCTCTGCGCCGAAAATTAACCGGGGCTAAGCGTAATACCGAATCTATGGATTTATACTTAGGTATAAGTGGTAGGGGGAGCGTTCCATACAGCATTGAAGGTATACCGTAAGGAGTGCTGGAGCGTATGGAAGTGAGAATGCCGGTGTGAGTAGCGAGATGTGGGTGAGAATCCCACACACCGAAACAAACCAAGGTTTCAGGGGAAGGTTCGTCCGCCCTGGGTAAGTCAGGGACCTAAGGCCAGGCCGAAAGGCGTAGTCGATGGACAGCAGGTTGATATTCCTGCACCCGCGAGTAAAGTGATGGAGTGACAGATAGGGTTAACCCAAGTCCTTAATGGATTGGGCAAGGCAAGCAGGAGAGTGGCGTAGGCAAATCCGCGCTGGATACTCAAAGGCTTGACTCAAGCGAACGCGCGAGCAAGTAGTGAAGAGGGTGATACCAGGGTCTCAAGAAAAGCTTCTAGCGATAATTTACTAGCGGCCCGTACCAAAAACCGACACAGGTGGTTGAGGCGAGTAGCCTAAGGTGAGCGAGAGAACTGTTGCTAAGGAACTCGGCAAATTGACCCCGTACGTTAGCAATAAGGGGTGCTCGAAAAGAGCCGCAGTGAATAGGCCCCTAGCAACTGTTTAACTAAAAACATAGCTCTCTGCGAAGTCGCAAGACGAAGTATAGGGGTGACACCTGCCCGGTGCTGGAAGGTCAAGGGGATTTGTCAGACGCAAGTCGAAGCATTGAACCGAAGCCCCAGTGAACGGCGGCCGTAACTATAACGGTCCTAAGGTAGCGAAATTCCTTGTCAGGTAAGTTCTGACCCGCACGAAAGGTGTAATGATTTGGGCACTGTCTCGGCAGCAGACTCGGTGAAATCTTAGTACCTGTGAAGATGCAGGTTACCCGCAACTAGACGGAAAGACCCCATGGAGCTTTACTGTAGTCTGCTATTGAGTTTCGGTTAAGTATGCACAGGATAGGTGGGAGACGATGAGACTGGTCTTTCGGGATCAGAGGAGTCACTGTTGGGATACCACTCTTACTTAATTGAAATTCTAACTCTAAGCCGTGATCCGGCTAGAGGACCGTGGCAGATGGGCAGTTTGACTGGGGCGGTCGCCTCCCAAAGAGTAACGGAGGCGCACAAAGGTACTCTCAGAATGGTTGGAAATCATTCATCGAGCGCAAACGCAGAAGAGTGCTTGACTGCGAGACAAACAAGTCGAGCAGGGACGAAAGTCGGTGTTAGTGATCCGGCGGTGCAGAATGGAATGGCCGTCGCTTAACGGATAAAAGCTACCCTGGGGATAACAGGCTGATCTCGCCCAAGAGTTCACATCGACGGCGAGGTTTGGCACCTCGATGTCGGCTCATCGCATCCTGGAGGTGAATTCGCTTCCAAGGGTTGGGCTGTCCGCCCATTAAAGCGGTACGCGAGCTGGGTTCAGAACGTCGTGAGACAGTTCGGTCCCTATCTGTTGTGGGCGTTGGAAATTTGAGGAGAGCTGCCCCTAGTACGAGAGGACCAGGGTGGACGTTCCTACGGTGCACCAGTTGTCACGCCAGTGGCATAGCTGGATAGCTGAGAACGGACCGGATAAACGCTGAAGGCATCTAAGCGTGAAACCGACTCCAAGATTAGATTTCCCATCATTTCAAATGAATAAGACCCCTTGAAGACGACGAGGTTGATAGGTCAGAGATGTAAGTGTAGCGATACATTCAGTTGACTGATACTAATAGGTCGAAGATTTATTCACGAGAGAACGCACACACAACTGTTTGAGAAAGACAAAGTCAGAAACTGTTATTTAGTTTTCAGGGAACAGAGTACCCTAAAGAAGCAAGATCCGGTGATGATGGCGCAGTGGCCACACCTGTACCCATCCCGAACACAGAAGTTAAGCACTGTAGCGGCGAAAATAGCGCAAGCAAATCTAGCACGTTGCCGGGTCATCGAGAGCATGGTTTTCCATCGCTCTCCTTTTTTTATACTTTTATGTAAAGTTAGTGCTGACTTATAGCGCTTTTTCATAAATCGTATTATAATGATTTGGTGAGGTTTTCTATATGAAAGATTTAAGTTTAATTACAAAATCAGCAGATGAAACAAGAGAGCTTGGTTCTAAGATAGGTAAACATAGTGAAGCGGGTATGGTTATCTTATTAGATGGTGACTTGGGTGCTGGTAAGACTTGTTTAACTCAAGGTATCGCCAAGGGATTGGATATTAGTCGTAGTGTTACAAGTCCAACATTTACGATTCAAAAGATTTATCATGGTAGGCTCTTGTTAAATCATATTGATGCGTATCGTTTAGAAGGTGTTCATCAGGATTTAGGCTTTGATGAATATTTAAATGATGAAGGGCTAACGGTTATTGAATGGTCACAGTTTAGTCCGGATTTAGTTCCTGAGGAGCATTTAAAGATTTCTATTCAATTATTGGAGAATGGAGATCGTGAATTTACTTTCCATGCGATTGGAAAGAAGTATGAAGATTTATTGGAGGTTCTAGCATGATTACTTTATGTATGGATACAAGTCATATCTATTTATCACTTGCGTTAATTCGTGATGACGAAATTATTGGTGAAGTACAGGAAGAGTGCTGGAAACATCAATCAGAAGAAATTTTCCCTAAACTTGAGGAGATGCTATTAAAACTATCATTAAAGAGCGATGATATTGATCAGATTGTCATTACAAAGGGACCTGGTAGTTACACTGGTGTTCGTATCGCAATGACGATTGCGAAAGTATTCTGTTCGATGACTAACAAGCCACTTTATACACTTCCAACAATGTTGTTATATGCAGGAATGGATGATTGCCGTGTCGTATTAGATGCACGTGGTAAGCGCGTATATACCTGTGCATATAAGAATGGGAAAGCAGTTGAGGAAGAAAGAGTTGAATACGTCGCTGATCTTGAAAAATATAGTACGTGATGAAAAGATTATTGGGGATGGTCAATTATTTGGAAAAGAAACATACTACCCAAATATGGCAAAGAACTTCTTGTTGTTAAAAAATGAGTGGCAGAAAGCAGAAAATGTGCATTTGGTTGTGCCAGAGTATTTAAAGTCATCCGATGCATATAATATTCATAAATAATGATTCGAAAGATGATAGAAACAGATCTTTCGAAAGTCGTAGATCTTGAAAATATTTGTTTTCCAAAAGGGGGATGGACCTTAGAACAGTTCCATTATGAACTTTTGAAAAATCCTTTCTCAAACTTATTGGTTTTTGAAGAGAATCAAACAATTATTGGATATATTGATTGGTGGATTACTTATGAGCAAGCTCAACTTGCGAATATTGCGGTTCATCCTGCAAATTGGAAACAAGGAATTGGACAACAATTATTGAATGAAGCTCTTCAAAACGCAATTGAAGAAGAGTGTGAAAATATGACATTGGAAGTACGTATCTCAAATGAGCATGCGATACAATTCTATGAGAAAAATGGGTTTATTTCGGTGAATACTCGCAAGAATTATTATGATGATGGCGAGAATGCATATCTAATGATTAAACCCTTAGGAGGTTTATAAATGACATTGATTTTAGCATTAGAATCTAGCTGTGATGAAACAGCGTGTGCGATTATTAAGGATGGTAAAGAAATATTATCTAATATCGTATCATCACAGATAAATGTTCATACACAATATGGTGGTGTTGTGCCAGAGGTAGCTAGTCGTATTCACGTTGAAAATATCTCAACAGTTATCGATGAAGCATTAAAGAAAGCCAATCTAACTATGGATGATATTGATGCGATTGCCTACACACAAGGACCTGGTTTAATTGGTTCGCTACATGTAGGTGTACAAGCAGCGAAGACAATTGCTTGGACATTCCATAAGCCATTAATACCAATTAATCATATGACGGGTCATATCTGGGCAAATAACTTTGTGGCAGATTTAAAGTTCCCATTACTAGCGTTAGTGATTTCTGGGGGACATACACAACTTGTATATATGGAAAATGATTGGGATTATAAAGTCATCGGCACAACTAAGGATGATGCGATTGGTGAAGCATATGATAAAGTGTCACGTGTATTAGGTACGGGATATCCTGGCGGTCCAGTCATCGATCGTATGGCAAAAGAGGGTAAGGAACATTATAAGTTACCATCACCAAAGACGGATGGTGTGTATGACTTTAGTTTCTCAGGTTTGAAGACTGCTGTATTACAGTTAATTCAACGTGAAGAAAAAGCGGGTAATGAAATCATCAAAGAGGATGTAGCGTATGCTTTCCAGGAAACTGCCTTAGGACAATTGACAGGAAAGACATTACAGGCTGTAGAAGATTTAAAGCCAAAGATGTTAGTTCTAGCAGGGGGTGTTGCGGCGAACTCAAGATTAAGACAGTTAATGACTGAGAAGATGCAAGCATATCCAAATACGCAACTAGTGATTCCACCAATGTATTGTTGTACAGATAACGCAGCCATGATAGGTGCAGTTGGTTATGTTGCATACAAGCATGGATTATTTGGAGACCTTGCGGCAGCAGCTGATCCAGGACTCATGATGCCAGGTGAAGAATAAATTTAGCAATTTTTTCACAAATGGTGTTAAAATAGAGGACGGTGATAAATATGAGCGAAAAGAAAGTGCCAAAGGCAACATTACAACGATATCCTGTCTATTTAAAAGCATTGCGTAAGCTACATGCGGATGGGATAAACAGAATTATGTCTAGGGAGTTGGCTGACTATGTATCTATCGAGTCAACAACAATCCGTCGTGACTTTAGTTTTTTAGGAAACCTTGGTAAGCAAGGTTATGGTTATAACGTTGAGGATTTAATCAGTATCTTCTCCAATCAGCTTGGTGTAAACTTTGATGAGAAGATTATTCTTGTCGGTGCTGGTAACCTTGGAAAAGCGTTATTGAATTACAATCACTGGAACCATATTGTCGGTGAAATCGTATGTGCATTTGATTTACATCCAGAGAATGTAAAGAAGTCATCTGTACCTGTATATAGTATGGATGAGATAGCTGAAAAGATGCCAAAAGGCTGCCGTATCGCTATTTTGTGTATCTCACAAGATGTACAGAAGACAGTAGATTTATTGGTTGCACATGGCATTCATGGATTTGTAAGTTTTGCGATGGAACATTTCTCAGTTCCATCAGGAGTATATGTACGACAGGTAGATGTCGTATCTAGTATTCAGGAATTGGTATTTGAAACCAATGCAATGAATGACTAATGTAGAAATAAGAATGGAGATTGAATAAGTATGCCTACAGAAATGAGTATCCGCGAACTATATCAGTTAGCAAAAGATGGAACAACACTAGAACTAGACCAGTTAGATTTTATCCAACTACAGGGATGGGTTCGTACAAACCGTGCTGGTAAGAATGTATCTTTTATTGCCTTAAATGATGGAACATTCTTTAAGAATGCACAGATTGTATATTCTTCTGATACTCTTTCCAATTACGCTGAAGTTGCCAAGTACTTAACAGGTACAGCAGTTTCTGTTGTCGGTAAATTTGTATTAACACCAGAAGCTTCTCAGCCATTTGAAATTCAGGCAACTGAAATCAATTTAGAAGGTGAATGCGATAGCACATATCCTTTGCAGAAGAAGAGACATACATTTGAGTACTTACGTGAAATTGGTCATTTAAGACCACGTACAAATACTTTCTCTGCTGTATTTAGAGTACGTTCTGTGCTAGCAATGGCAATTCACCAGTTCTTCCAAGATCAAGGATTTGTGTATGTACATACACCAATCATCACTGGTGCTGATGCGGAAGGCGCAGGCGAAACATTTACAGTTACGACACGTGAAGATGGAAACTATGAAGAAGATTTCTTTGGCAAGCATGCATCACTAACAGTATCTGGTCAGTTGCAAGCAGAAGCCTATGCAATGGCATTTAGAGATATCTATACATTTGGACCAACTTTCCGTGCTGAAAATTTAATACAACTACACACGCAGCTGAGTTCTGGATGATTGAACCAGAAATGGCCTTTGCGGATTTAGATTACAGTATGGATGTAATCGAGGATATGTTAAAGTACTGTATTAACTATGTCATGGAAATGTGTCCAGAAGAGCTTGCGTTCTTCAATGAAAGAATTGATACATCTCTATTAGAACGTCTTGAGCATGTAAGAACTTCAACTTTCAAGCGTTTACCATACACAGAAGCAATTGAAATCTTAAAGAATGCGGATGTTAAGTTTGAAAACAACAACATCCACTGGGGTATGGATTTAAACACAGAACATGAGCGTTACATTACAGAGAAAGTTGTTAAAGGTCCTACATTCTTAATCGACTACCCAGAAGAAATCAAGGCATTCTATATGCGTCGTAATGACGACGGTAAGACAGTTGCGGCATGCGACTTATTAGTGCCAGGTGTTGGTGAACTTGTTGGAGGAAGCCAACGTGAAGAAAGACTAGACATTCTAGAAAAGAAGATGGAAAGTCTTGGCATGAATTTAGATGGCTATCAGTGGTATCTCGACTTACGTAGATATGGTGGTTGCCAACATGCAGGTTTTGGCTTAGGATTTGAACGCTTAGTAATGTATATTACAGGTATGGAAAATATTCGTGACGTTATTCCTTTCGCAAGAACACCACGAAACTTAAACTTCTAAAAGAAATTATGATATGGGAGTGGTAATGCAAGCGGCTGCCACTTCCATTTTTATGGAGGTAACGATGTTATATCAAGTTAGTAAAGCCTCAAAATATTATGGCGTCGATACAATCTTTGAAGATGTTAATTTTGAGATTAAAGGTACAGAGAAGATTGCCCTTGTTGGTAGAAACGGTTGTGGTAAAACAACCTTTTTACGCTGTATGTGTGGGGAAGAACAATTTGATAAAGGGACGATTTCACAACAGAATAATACGGTCATTGGGTACTTATCACAGAAGGTATTGCCGCATGACGAAAGAACTGTTGAGGAAGAACTACGTCTTATTTATGAACCGGTATTTGCGATGCAAGCAAGAATGCATGAATTAGAAAAGCAAATGGAGAAAGATGCGAGTGAAAAGGTTCTTGCGCAATACGCAACGGTTCAAGAACAGTTTGAAGCGATGAATGGATATCATTGGGAATCAGAGATGAAAACAGTCTTTACGCGCTTTGGTTTTCCGATTGAAGATCTTCAAAAGAAAATTGGAGAGTTCTCTGGTGGGCAAAAAAACACGTATCGCATTCGTAAAACTACTATTATCAAAACCGGATGTCTTATTGTTGGATGAACCTACAAACCATTTGGATATTGATGCGATTGAGTGGTTGGAAGGCTATGTAAAGAATTATCCAAAGGCGGTAGTCATTGTGTCACATGACCGGATGTTCTTAGATCATACAGTTGACGTTGTATATAATATGGAATATGGAAAGATGAAGCGCTATCCAGGTAACTATTCTAACTATGTCATTCAACGTGAAAATGATATTGAACGTCAACAATCTGCATATGCAAGACAACAGAAAGATATTCAGCGTTTAGAGACGTTAATTGAAAAGTTCCGTTATAAAAAGAATAAAGCTTCTTTTTGCGCAATCTAAGATTAAATATCTAGAGCGTATGGACCGTATTGAAGTGGATCAAACGGATGATAAAACATTTCATGCTAAATTTACTCCACGTATAAAAGGTGGTGAGAAAGTGCTAGAAGTTGAAAATCTTGCGATTGGATATGACCATGTTCTTACGACGATTTCGATGAAGATGCGCCGTGGCGATAGAATTGCGATTATTGGTCCAAATGGCACAGGAAAATCAACGTTCGTAAAGACACTCATGCACATCGTTCCTGCACTATCGGGTAGTTTCTTGTTTGGTCATCAAATTGAACAAGGATACTTTGATCAGCAGCTTGCACAGTTCTCTTCTGGTAAAACAGTACTAGAAGAAGTTTGGGATGAGTATCCAGATTTGGATAGAACAACTGTTCGTAGTGTATTAGGTCAGTTTTTATTCTCAGCAGATGATGTATTCAAAACCGTTGATGTTTTATCGGGTGGTGAGAAAGTACGCCTATCTTTTGTAAAACTATTATTACAGCATGCCAATATGTTAATATTGGATGAACCAACAAACCACTTAGATATTCCAGGCAAGGAAGCACTCGAGTTATCCCTAAAGGGATTTACTGGTTCAATATTATTTGTTTCGCATGATCGTTACTTTATTCAACAGATGGCAACAGGTTTATTAATTCTAAGTAATGATGGCTGTAAGTTTGTAAATCAAACTTATGATGAATATATGAATCAAGAACCTGTACAAATAAGCGAAGTGAAACAAACTAGTAGTGAACCAAATCCTAAAAAAGAAGTGAAGAGGGCACTATCACCAGAAGCACGTCGTCGTGAGATTGCAAAACTTGAACGATTGATTACAGAAAAAGAAGCAGAGTTAGAAGAGATGCGTGAACTTCGCTTTGAACCAGAATATTATCAAGATTATCAAAAGATGAATGATTTAGATCAAGATATAGATGATATACATAATGAATTAGCACATCTAGAAGAAAGATGGGCATCATTGTTAGAGGAAGTCGCATATAAATAAAAGCCTAGTCATCACTTCAAAATGACAGGCTTTTATTATGGCGGAGAAGAAGGGATTTGAACCCCGCACGCTTTTCACGTCTAGCGGTTTTCGAAACCGCCCTTCAGCCTCTTGGGTACTTCTCCAGCGCTGAACAATTATATCATAGAAATAGACAACTATATATAAATCAAGAGTAAAGTAATGAAAAGTTTGAAAATAAATAGCTTGATAAATATATGTGTCGATAGTTCTTTGAAAAGTGAATTGTGTACAGCAAAAACAACTATCCTTACATAGCTTGATTTTTAACTAGAATTATGGAATTAAGACTATTTCAATTTGGCAGAGTCGAAACCTTCACCTGTGGAGATTATCTTGTATATAACGCGTAAGAGTTTACGTATACAGTGACCTTGTGCACAGCGGTAACTCTTACCTTGTGAAATCTTCTTTTGATAGAATGCTTGGAATATAGGGTTGAAGCGTATGACAGAGTCAATGATTTGATATAGTGTCTTACGCAAGTATTTTGACCCTTTCTTTTCTAACCGCGTATGTGTCATACTATAGGTGCCGGATTCATAAACACATGGGTTTACACCGGCAAACTTGATGAGTTTCTTTTCGTTAGAGAAATAAGTAATATCACCAAGTTCGGAGATGATCGACATAGCTGAAAAGTGGGAAATTCCAGATATGTCCAAGATAGGAGAGTTTAGTTGATGACTGAATTCTTCTATTTTTTTTATCAATTTCACCTAGTATTGAAGTCAATCTTCTGATAAGAGAAATCAAAAATGGAATATCCATTTCAATCGCAAGATTATGTTGACCAATAGATTCCTTGGCGGATTTCTTAAGTTGTTCTGCAGAGATTGATACGGAGCGACCTACGCCAACATTTTTCAGGGTATTCCGTAACAGGCGAATATCGGTATTAGCGATTGTATAAGCACCACGGTAAGTATCTAGTATCTCGAGATAGGTTTTTGAATATTTGGTGTTGAGAAGAGAGTTGAATTCTGGAAAGACAATATCAATTGATTTCTGCAACTGACATTTATAGCGGTTAATTTCTTCCGTATGTGTATGGTGCATACGTGTCAGTTGACGTATCGTAGCGTAATCAATAGATTGTACCTGTTGGTCTCTGTAGAAATTAGGATTCATCATCGTGTTGGCAATGACGAAACAATCGATTCTATCGTTTTTGGCTTTGTTGGAAGCCTTACGGATATGAGATGTAACGATGGGGTTCAACATAACGACCTTATACTGTTTTTCCAATAAAAAGTTGCGGAGATTGTCTCCGTAATGTCCCGTATCTTCCATACCAACGAGGTGTTTCTTTTTAAGGAATGGTTTGATATTTTTCAATAAGGATTGGAAGCCAATGATATCATTAGTGAAATCAAAGGGTTCTACAAGGGCGATGCCATCCGTGTCTATGACACAAGCTGTGTGTTTGAATTTAGCTACATCAATACCGATAAAGTAACGCATAAAAATATATCCTTTCTGTAAAATATGAATATGCATTCCACTTACAAAGTATCCGCATAGATCCTGGTAAAAGATAAGAGTTCAAAGACCCATACAACTGATCTCGATTCTGAATATTAAGAAGTGGCAAGATTCTATTTCATGAAGTCAAAAGCTTCAAGGAGGTGGTCAGCACACATTCACGATTTCAATTCTATCAAAAACAGTCCTGATGGATACGAGGTCAGGTAGAAAGAAAAACGTATATTCAATTTAGTCAACTATATAGGTCAAAATTGAATATACCAGTGATGTAGGTTTAAGGAAGTGAAAAGACGAGTAAAGAATTTAGAAAATACACTTTTATGAAAAATATTTTCATAAAAGAAAAATACTAGGAAATATTTTTCAAAAATCATTTACAAACTATTGACATCATTTTAGGATTTGCGTAATATTACTGGTATATTAAGAGAGGAAGTTCTCAAATTAGGAGGAAGAGGAATTTATGAAAAAGCACTATTGGGTTCTTTCTTGCTGTTTTTAGCTCTTGCAGGCTGCAATAGCAAAGGTGGACAGACAACTGCATCACAATCTGAAGACTTTAGATCCGTCTATTCTTTGGATATGCAGAGCTTAGACTACACAGTTTCCAACAAGGCAGTTGATAATGAAAATACAGCAAACTTTGTTGACGGCTTATTAGAAAATGATAAGTACGGTAACTATGTACCTGCTCTTGCTGAGTCTTATGAATCTAACGATGATAAGACAGAATGGACATTTAAGATTCGTAAGGGTGTTAAATGGGTAACAAATGAAGGCGAAGAATATGCTGAATTAAAGGCACAGGACTTCGTTACTGGTCTTCAACACTCAGCAGACTTCAAGTCTGGTACAAAATACTTAGTAGAAGGTCTTATTAAGAACTTCTCTGAATATGAAGCTGGTGAAGTACCATTTGATCAGGTTGGTGTAGAAGCTGTTGATGATTATACATTGAAGTATACTCTTGAAAAACCAGCATCTTATTTCTACTCTCTAACAACTTATGGTATTTTATTCCCAATCAATGAAGACTTCTTAAATTCTAAGGGTTCCGGATGTAAGTTAGGTTCCCCTGATTTAAATGCATGTGATTTCGGTATTGTTGATCCATCATCTATTCTTTACAATGGTGGTTACATCTTAACAAACAACACAGCTAAGTCTATCGTTGAATTCACAAAGAATCAGAATTACTGGGATGCAGAACACGTTTATATCAATAAGGTAACTTATACATATGATGATGGTTCTGATGACCACTCAATCATGAATGGTTTTGAAGCTGGTACATATACAGCTGCTTCTATCCGTGGTACATGGTCAACTGAAGAATTTGATAAGTACATGGATAAGTACAAGGATAACGTTTATATTCCTATGACAGATGGTGGTACATTCTCATTGGCATTCAACTATAACCGTCGTTCTTTCAACAATACAAACAAGACAACAGATGCTGAAAAGGAAAACACACATAAGGCTATCCTAAATAAGAACTTCCGTCTTGCTTTACAGGCTGCATTCGATAGAGTTGCATACTTGAAGCAAAGAGTTGGTGATGAAACAGCGGCTAAGGCTTCATTACGTAATGAATTAGTACCAACAACATTCGTTCAAATTAAGGGCGAAGATTATGGTAAGACAGTTGCTAAGCTTGTTACAGAACAGACAGACGTATTTGGTAACTCATTAGACCTTTCTGAAGGACAGGATCCATACTACAACCCAGATAAGGCAAAGGAATTACTTGCTAAGGCTGCTTCTGAAGCTGGATTAACATTACCTGTTTCTCTAGACTTAGTAACACTTTCAACAATGTCATTTGCAGTTAACCAGGCTAACTCTTTGAAGAAGTCTGTAGAAGAAGCTACAAATGGACAAATCTTAATCAATGTAATGCCAATTGACAAGGATGCTTACTATGCAGCAACATACCTTGCAACTAGTGGTAATGAATCTGACTGGGATATCTCTACAGCAGTAGGTTGGAACCCAGACTACTTAGATCCAAGAAGTTACTTAAATATCTATAGTCCAGTAAATGGTGACCAGTTAACTTCAGTCGGCTTAAATGGAACATCTGATCCAGATAACTTCCAGGATTCTGATAAGGCTGTAATGGAAGCTGTTGGATTATTCGACTACCAGAAGTTACTGGAAGAAGCTGATTCAATTACTGATGACTTAGATGCTCGTTATGCAGCATATGCTAAGGCTGATGCTTGGATTATTGAAAATGCATTCGCTATCAGTGTACAGTGCACAGTTGTAGCAAATACAGTTACAAGAAGCGTTCCATTTGTAGGACCATACTCAATTGCCGGACAGGGTGGTAACAAGTTCAAGCTAAGACGTGTTCAAAAGGATATCGTTACAAGCAAGGACTACTACGCAGCTAAGGAAGCTTGGTTATCAGAACGCGCTAAGTCCGCTAGCAAATAAATCTTAGATTCTTTACAAAGTAAAGTTTCATAAACAATTAAAAAGACAGATATCATTGATTGATGAATCTGTCTTTTCTTTTTCTTGATAGATGGATGATATAGGGTATTTTTATACATATGTATAAATATTCATATTATTTGAAAATGAAAATTAATATGAAATTAATCATGAAAAATTTATATTTTAGTGAAATACGTAGTCTTATATGGTATTATAACTACTATGAAAAGGTAGGGGTGAGTTATATGAAGCGTTACATTTTAGGCCGTGTAATTAGATCGTTCTTCTCGATTTTTGCGGTTGTTACAATCGCATTGGTTTTGGTCTATACGCTGACACCGCGCGACAATATCTTTACAACTGATACAACTTACCAAAAGTTGAAGAGCGCGGATGATAAAATCAAATACAAATACAACACCTGGGAAAGCCTAGGTTATCTCCGTTTTGAAGAACAGAAGGATCTATGTGCAAATACAAGTGATTATGATGCGTGTATGGTTACTGGTTCTGATTTATTGAAAGAACAGGTTAAGAAGTATGAGTCAGATGGATATACAATTCAAACATATTCAGATGGTAAATACTATGCCTATAAAGATTATTCTGTTCCGGAGCTAGTAATTAATTGGTTTGGCCGATTAATCGAAGTAGATCATCCATGGAGAATGTATGATGGTCATAACGAAAATATGGAAAGAAAAGTCTATATTGAAAATGACTATAATGGTTTACCTGCAATTAAGTGTGCGGGTTGTGAGCATAAGTATCTTGTATACATGGATGGAAGCTTCCCATTTATCCATCAAAATATTGTTGGATTAAATTTTGGTATTTCTTATCCAACATTTTAGTGGTGTTGATGTAACTACGGTTATCACACAGACACAGGGTAATGCAAAGAGCCAGGAAGTGACTTTCGAAACAGGAAAGACATCTTCTTCAGCTGTGAATTTGCATTCATGTACATATAAATATTCAGAATTGTTAGACAGCATTGATAAGGGCAAGTTTAATGACAATTATGCAAACTGTGCGTCTAACTTACAAGATCCATCAATGGTAACTACATCAGCGATTCAAGGTTTAATTGCCTTATTGATTACTTATTTATTTGGTATTCCAGCTGGTATGGTGATGGCTGCGAATAAGGGTAAGTGGCAAGATAAGCTTGGTACAGTTTATATCAATATTATGAGTGCTGTTCCTTCACTTGCATTTATTTATTTCGTTAGATCAATTGGTATGACATTCGGCTTACCGGATAAGTTCCCAGTATATGGTACATGATGTTCGTTCCTATATTATGCCTATCTTAATTCTTGGTTTATTAAGTACAGGTGGACAGATGTTATGGATCAGACGTTACATGGTTGACCAATCAAGTTCTGACTATGTTAAGTTTGCACGTGCTAAGGGTCTTTCAAATAGTGAAATTTTCCGTACACATATTTTACGTAATGCAATTATTCCATTCGTAAATGGTTTCCCATCAGCTGTTATTATGACAATTTCTGGTGCGGTTATTACAGAAACTGTTTTCGCGATTCCTGGTATGGGTAAGATGTTGCCAGATAGTATTAAGGCATACAATAACCCAATGGTTATTGGTCTAACATTTATTTTCACTGCTGTTTCTATTTTTGCCTTGTTATTAGGTGACTTACTCGTTACAGTTGTTGACCCTCGTATTCAGTTACAGGCAAAAGGAGATTCGAGATAATGTCAGAAATCAGAGATGAAAGATTTACTTTTGTCGCATTAGACGACTTTGCATCAGAAAGACTGAATAGTCCTAAATATTCTTATTGGAAGAGTGTATTTAGAAAGTTCTTTAGTAGTAAGATTGCGATTTTCTTCTTAGTACTAACACTATTAACTTTATTCTTGTCTTATATTTTACCGTTTATTAGTGGATATGATCCAACTGTTCAAACACATATCAATGACTTCTCACGTCGTTTCGTTACACCAAATCTCCAATTCTGGTTTGGTACAAACCAAGTAGGTGATTCACTCTTTGATGTAGTTTGGGCAGGTGCTAAAACTTCATTAAGCCTTGCGATTATCGCTACATTTATTACAAATGTGATTGGTGTTATTGTAGGTGCGTTCTGGGGTTATTCACGTAAGATGGACGTTATCATGATTGAAGTTTACAACATTATTGCGAACGTTCCATTTACATTAGTAGTTATTATCTTATCCTATGTATTAGGACCTGGATTCTGGCAGTTGGTATTCTGCTTATGTATTACTTCTTGGTTAGGTATGGCCTATAGCATTCGTATTCAGGTTATGATGATTCGTGACCGTGAATACAACTTAGCTTCAAGATGCTTAGGTACACCTACAGCTAAGATTATTCAACATAACGTTTTACCATTTATGATTCCAATTATCGTAACATCTATTTCTAGAGATGTTCCAAGCTTTATTTCCTATGAGGTATTCTTGTCTTACTTAGGAATTGGTTTAACTGAAAAGAAGTTTCCTTGGGTAGACTTATTTCAAGTAACTCAGCATACATGACTTCCGCTCCATATTTATTCTGGATTCCAGTAGCTGTAGCGGCCGTTATCTCAATTTCACTCTATATCGTCGGACAGACTTTGGCAGATGCTTCTGATCCAAAGACACATATGTAAAGGAGGGTATCATGGCAGAAGAAACATTAGCTAAAAATCTAGATATCACCTTTGATAATACCGACAAAGAGGCAGTATTATCTGCTCGTGATATTATTGTTGAATTTACAGTTCGTGACCGTGTTTTAACTGCGATTCGTAACGTTTCATTAGATCTTTACGATGGTGAAACTCTCGCAATTGTAGGTGAATCTGGTTCTGTAAATCTGTATTTACAAAAAAACATTTACAGGTATGTTAGAAAAGAATGGTAATATCCCACAGGGTAAGATCATTTTGAAGGAAGAAATTTATTAGAAAATACTTCCGATAAAGACTGGGAAGAAATTCGTGGTAAGAAGATTGCGACAATCTTCCAAGATCCAATGACTTCCTTTAAAACCCAATTCGTACGATTGGTTCTCAGATTACTGAGGTTATTGTAAAACACCAAGGTGTTGATTTGATTGAAGCTCGTAAAATTGCGGTTGATTTAATGAAGCGTGTAGGTATCAATAACGCAGAGAACCGTTTTGATGAATATCCATTCATGTATTCTGGTGGTATGCGTCAGCGTATCGTTATTGCGATTGCACTAGCTTGCCGTCCTCGTATCTTGATTTGTGATGAGCCAACAACTGCGTTAGACGTTACAATTCAGGCGCAGATTATCAAGTTGATCAAAGACTTGCAGGAAGAGTATCACTTTACAACTGTTTATATTACGCATGACCTTGGTGTTGTTGCGAATGTAGCAGATAAGGTTGCAGTTATGTATGCAGGTCAGATTGTTGAATATGGAACAGTAGAAGAAGTGTTCTATGATCCTAAGCATCCATACACATGGGCACTATTAAGTTCTATGCCTCAGTTAGGTATTAAGGGTCAAGACCTATATGCAATCACAGGCACTCCACCAAGTTTATTTGAGCAGGTTGTAGGTGACGCATTTGCGCCACGTAATCCTTATGCGATGAAGATTGACTTCGAGGAAGAACCTCCAATGTTTGCGGTAAGTAATACACATCTAGCTAAGACATGGTTATTAGACCCACGTGCGCCAAAGGTTGAAAAGCCTGAAGTAATTCGTGACTTACATGAAAGATTATTGAAGACATTAGGTGAAGGAGGCACATATCATGGATAACAACGAAAAAGAAGTGCTAGTTGAAGTCAAAAACCTTGAAGTAACTTTCACCAATGGTAAAAATAAGTTTGTTGCTGTACATGATGCTAACTTCCAAGTATACAGAGGAGAAACATTCTCCCTTGTAGGTGAGTCTGGTTCAGGTAAGACAACAATTGCTCGTGCAATTAACCGTATTAATCCAATTAGTAATGGTGAAGTCTTGTTTGAAGGAAAGCGTATTTCTGGAAAGATTTCTCGTGAACTTGATAAAGAAGTTATTCGTAAGATTCAGATGGTTTTCCAAGATCCAGCTGCTTCTTTAAATGAACGTGCAACAGTTGATTATATCGTTTCTGAAGGTCTTGTTAACTTTAAGTTATATAAGGATGAAGCAGATCGCTATAACCAGGTTGTTTCAGCGTTAAATGAAGTAGGTCTTTTGGAAGAACATATGTCTCGTTATCCTCATGAGTTCTCCGGTGGACAGCGTCAACGTATTGGTATCGCTAGAGCGATTATCATGAAGCCTGACTTATTGATTGCGGATGAGCCTATTTCAGCGCTTGACGTATCGATTCGTGCTCAGGTATTAAACTTATTAAAGAGATTACAGAGAGAGCGTGGACTAACATGTATCTTCATTGCACATGACTTATCTGTTGTACGCTTTTATCTCTGATCGTATTGCGGTTATTCACTTAGGTAGAATTGTGGAACTTGCAGAAACAAATGAATTGTTCCTCAATCCATTACACCCATATACTCAGTCATTATTAGGAGCAGTTCCTATTCCTGATCCACAGATTGAAAAGGCCAAGGTTGTTAAACCATATTCATTGGATAGCCATCATTATGATGAAGATAAACCAGCATTCCATGAAATTAAGCCTGGACACTTTGTAGTGGGCAAATGAAGCTGAATTAGCTGAATATCGCAAGAACATGAAGTAAAAACATTTTTAAAAACGAAAGAGTAATTACACTTGTAATGAAAAATTCGTTTTTATTTTGGAGCAAGTTAATTGCAAATTGTAATTTAGCATGTTACTATATTTCAGCAAAGTTTAACTTTTGCTTTTTTTATGGAGGGATATCAATGGTAAAAAAATTGACAGGATTAATATTGGCTTTGATTTTAGGAATGAGTAGTATCCTATCTTTTACGCTCAGCGTAAGTGCATTAGAGACTGGTAAGATTTGGCTAAATGATGATGACACTGTCACATATGCAACGATTAATGATGCAGTAGCAGCTGGTAATACAGGCGATACAATCCAAATTAGCGGTCTTTTTGATACTACAAACGCCGCATTTAGAGATGCAGTAGTGAATAATGATATGACTTTAGAAGTTGTTTCAGATACTACAATTCTCAATGACGATGATGACCAAAACGGAATTACAATTGCGAGTGGTTCACATATTAAAACTGTTAATGGTTCTACTTTAAATATGCAAGGTTTCAAGAAAGCTTTAGATTTACAAACTGGAGCTGAAATGAATGATGGAAATTATGTATTCAAAGATAATCAACATGTCACTTTAGATGGTAATGTAAAGGGTACATCAAGAGAATCTTTGGTAGTAGATATTACAGCATATAAATTTAACAAATTGTATACAGAGAATTTAAAATTGGAAAATGCAACACTCAAATTAACTACATCTACCATTAAGACATGGGATAGTCCACTTGGAGAGGGTGGAGAGCTTCCTCCAGACAGAGAAGTTTTCAAAATGGATATAGTTGGAACTTTAAAAATGTATCATTTGTAGGAACAGCATTAGAAGCAGCTACTCAGATATCTAACATGTTTGTGGATAATTCAGATATTTCGATTGATTATCAACGTGATGATGTAGCAATGGGGCAATCTTCTTTTAATTTAGCAGGAAGAGGAGTTCTACCTTCTGAAATTAGAAATTCTACTTTCACTTTACACAACGCATTATTTTGGAATTGTAGTGCTGTGATTCTAGTTTAAATATCGGAAATTCCAAAAATTAATATTAATCTTTCAAGTGACGAAGAGTTTGCTCGAGATCATGGTAGTTTCGGATTATATTCTGAGAATGGACAAGTCAAGATTGATAATTCAGAACTAAACATTACAAGAGAGAATTCTTACCAGGGTGGAGTTGCTGTTTACGGTACAACATCTCTTCTGGAAATTGGAGAAAATACTGTAGTCAATACTCTTGCAACAAATGACCAAATTGCAGAAAGTATCTATGCGATTGATAATGTTGCGGCTATTGATGCAGAATCTTCATCATATGTTGTGACAGGTGGTTCATACCTTGTAAAGTATCATAAAGATACAACGGCTGAAGTAAGTACTACACCTACAAATGGTGCAGCAAATGGCAATGAAAAACTAACTTATTTCCAATTGGCAGATCCTTCTGTGACTGTATTATCTCCAGTCAACAGATATGGTCAACGTTATACATATGGAGTAGCAAATCCATCAAGTGATGGTAATAAATATGTATGGGTACCAAGTGCGAAGGTTACATTTAGCTTAGGTGATAATCCTAGTGCTACATTTGCGGATGGTACAAATGCAAATAAAGAAACATTAGCGATGCGTGGTCATACGATTGGTATGGCGGTTCGTGCAAATGATGAAGCGATACCAACATTTAATACTACTCCAATCAGTAATGATGCTAGTAAGCAATTCAAGGGATGGTTCTATAGGGATGCATCTGGTAATGTTCTTCCATTTGACCCTAATACAACAGATGTACTAGAAACAATGAATGTATTTGCAATGTGGGAAGAAGTACCACAACCAATCGTTACACCAACACAACCAGCTACATCAGTAACACCAAAGACAAGTGATAACACAAACATTGGATATCAGATTGCTGTGTTACTAGTAAGTTTAAGTGCAGTAGTGATTTTGTTAAAAACACGTAATCTAGTTACAAAGTAATCTTCGTACATATTTGAAATAGAATTCATAGAAAAAGTAGATAACCATATCTGATTGTCCATTTAGGCAATCCCTGAGATGGTTATCTTTTATAATCATTATTTTTGGTAGTTGAGATATTATGGGTTACAATGAATAAAACAGGAGGTTTGTTATGTTAAAAGTTTTTGGTAGTCCACTTTGTCCACATTGTGTTTCGTGCAAAGAATTTCTAGAAAAAAATAATGTCGCGTTTGAATATATCGATATTACTGGATCGATTCGTGCACTAAAGCAATTTCTAGCTTTACGTGATCATTCTGAAGCTTATGATGATGCGAAAAGAGAAGGATATATCGGTATCCCAACACTTGTGTTAGAAGATGGTTCGATTTGTTTTGACTATGAAGAGTGGTTAAAGGGAGAAGAAACTTCAAAAGTAGCAGTAGTAGAGTCTGGGCAGTCATGTAATATTGATGGAACTGGATGTTAAGGCAAGTAAAAACTTGTCTTTTTATTACGCTATAATAGTATCTACAGAGATGAATTTATGAGTGAAAGAAGAACATACATTGCAATTGATTTAAAGTCATTCTACGCATCTGTAGAGTGTCAGGATCGAAATTTAAATCCACTTACAACAAATCTAGTAGTAGCTGATACTTCACGTACGAATAAGACAATTTGTCTTGTGGTATCACCATCACTAAAAAAACTAGGTGTGTCGGGTAGACCTAGACTTTTTGAAGTGGGAACAGAAGGTTAAGGAAATTAATCGTGAAACGTCAAAGTAAGTTACATGGAAAACAATTTATAAAAGAGGAATGGAATCGAGATATATTAGAAAGTCATCCTGAATATAAAATGACATATATTATCGCGCAGCCTCGTATGGCGAAAATATCTCGAATATAGTGCAAATATTTATAATATTTACTTGCGTTATATTGCTGCTGAGGATATCCATGTATATTCGATTGATGAAGTGATGATGGATGTGACGGGATATTTGCGTACATATCATAAGACAGCAGAGGAACTAGCGAGAATGATGATATCAGCTGTCTATGAAGAGACAGGAATTACAGCAACTGCTGGCATTGGATCAAACTTATATCTTGCGAAAGTTGCGATGGATATCATCGCAAAACATCTTCCAGCAGATCAATATGGTGTTCGTATCGGTGAGCTAGATGAAATCAAATATCGAAAGCTTTTGTGGGACCATCAACCATTAACTGATTTTTGGCGAGTGGGTAGAGGTTATGTCCGCAAGCTTGCACAACATGGGATGTATACCATGGGGGATATCGCAAGATGTTCGATTGGTAAGGAAAGCGAGTATTTAAATGAAGAATTGTTATATAAACTATTTGGAATAAATGCAGAATTACTGATTGATCATGCATGGGGATGTGAAACTTGCACCATGCATGCAATTAAGCATTATCAACCAAGCAATCATAGTTTTAGTTCAGGACAAGTATTGATGTCTGGATATACGTTTTCGAAAGCAAAACTGGTCGCAAAGGAAATGACAGAACAATTGATTTTGGATTTGGTTGCGAAGAAGATGACTACCAAACAAGTTGGTCTATACATTAGTTACGATGCGGAAAGTTTAGAAGGATTGTGAAGTATCGATGGATATTCAAAAAGCACTAGACTGGTATGGAAGAGAGGTTCCAAAACCAACAAATGGCACTATGAATTTGTCACATCATACTTCATTCTCGAAAGAGATTATGGAAGCTGTAGAACGGCTATTTGATAAGATTGTTGATGCAAGATTGTTGGTGCGTAAGATAACAATCGCATTTATGAGTATCATCAGTGAGGAAGATGCTAAGAAGCGTATAGAAGCTACGCAACTAGATTTATTCACACCACCAACCGCGAAAGCAAAGATAACAAAAGTAGATGAAACAAAGGACCACCAACTACAACAAGCAATTTTATCTATCAAGCATAAATATGGGAAGAATAAACTATTAAAAGGGAGAGATTTAGAAGAAGGTGCTACAGCTGTAGAACGAAATAATCAGATTGGAGGTCATAAGGCATGAATAAAAAGTATGAAGATATGCTGTATCTAGAACCTCCAGTATCTAAGATACATCGTAAGATGTCGATTTCAGAAAGAGCAGCCCAGTTTATGCCGTTTGCGGCACTCACAGGCTATGAAGATTTAATTCGCGAATCCTCAAGAATGACACAACGACGTATTGAGTTATCGGAAACAGAAATAGAAGAATTAAAACATAAACTTGAATTTTTGCATGTTCATGAAAAAGAAAAACCATTGATTAAAGTTATGTATTTTTTGCAGTGATTTAAAAAGAATGGTGGTAGTTATCAAACGGTTGAAAAACAATTGCATCGTATTGATGATATTGAGAAAAAGGTTATTTTTAAGGACCGTACTACAATACAGTTTGATGATATTATTTTTGGTTGAATATGAGGGATTTTAGATTAGCATAAAGTTGGCACAGGAATGTACCAACTTTTTTTCTATAAATAAGTGAGTAGGGAGGAACTCATATGAAGATAGAAAAGATCAAAAAACAAATTCAAAATTTGATTTTGCGTATCATGTCAGTATTCATGGTATTCACTCTGATACCACACATGCATGTTCACGCAGGAAGTACAACAATCACTTGTAAAAATGTACCCGGTAGACAAGTATATTATGTAGATGGGATTGTCTATGATACACCAGAGTCACATTTCTTACGGGCGGATGGAATACCCGCATACTGCATACAGCCTAAAATACCGGAAATCTATCACCCAATCGGTTACGTTGGTGAAGATCCAGGGTGGACGAAGATGTCCGAACTTGACCAAAATATCATGCTTGCATATGCATTTTTTTGGTTATGGGTTTGATGGAGAAAGGACAGACGAGCGATATTTAGCAGCACAGGATTTAATTTGGGAATATTTAGGTACAACAAATATTACACGTGCAACAATAGATACAACACAAAAGAAAAATGAAATTCGATCACTTGTAGAACAACTACGTACTATGCCAAATCTAAAGGTTATAGAGTATAACCACAACGTAAAGGAAGGCAGTTTCTTTACTGGGGAAATTGATGGAAATGTTCCTATTCGTGTTGTGAATACAAATGGAAATCTTGAAAACTTTGATGTAGTGATTGAAAATGGAACACTTGTAGATGTTAATGGTAATCCTGTTTCTGCCGTTGTGAGGAAATGAATTTTATGTAAAAGTTACGATGGGACAACATGCTGAGATTCGCTTTATTAATAAACTTTTATCTCGCAATGATGAAGGTGGAGAAAATCAGATTATCTATCGTTCTTCGATTAATCAAGATGTTATCAAGGCAGGGAAATTACATGTAGATAGTGCAGAAATTAATTTACATGCAGTAGGGACAAGCCTAAACTTAATCAAGCACGACGCAGATACAAACCTTCAACAACCACAAGGTGCAGCGGAATCTTTTGCACAGACTAGTTATGAACTCTTTGATGAAACAACACAAACGATAGTAGGTATGTTAAACGTTGGTGAAAGTGGTGTTTCTAATACAATTGACGGACTGTATTACTCGCATCAATATAGTGTAAAAGAAATCACGGCACCTACGGGATATAAACTAGATGCCGAAAAGAAAAACTGTTTTATTTAATCAACTGTCTAGTGATACAAATCATATTTCACTTGATGTTATGGATGATGTAATTACAGGAAAGTTTCGTATTCATAAGTTATTCGTTAATAAACATCAGTCAGCTCTAGCAACAAATGAACAAGGTGCTACTTTTACAGCAATCTTACAGAAACATATTGAACGCTTTGGTAGCTTTGAAGAAGCTTATCAGCATTTATCAGAGTTTACACCAAAAGAATATGCAGTAATCACTACAGATGAAGACGGTATTGCAGAAACAGGTGAACTTGCATATGGGAAATACATAGTACGTCAAACATCCGCAAAGGATAGTGAGATTGCACTCTTAAAATGAGGACTTTGTCTTTGAAGTATCTCGTGAAAATCAACCGGATGTAAAATATGAAATTAGTAATATTTCAAAGGAATATTATGTACGTCTTGTAAAGAAAGATGCTGAGACAAACGAAATCATTGATTTCCATTCTGCAGGGTTTTAAAATCAAAGATGCAGCAGGAAATTATGTTGTTCAACGTGTTGGAGAACGTAGTTATGATACCTTCCAGACAAGCACAAATGAAGATAAGAAATATCCCTGAAGGTACATTCTGTGTTATACAACAGGGTGGGACAATTACTACTCCACTTAAGTTAGCACCAGGTAGTTATACGATTGAAGAAATTAGTAGTCCTGATGGATTTACAAGAGAGACACAGGAGATTCCTTTTACATTAAAGCAGGAGAATGTTGTAAATGTTGATGAGGATAATAACCAATACATTACAGTCGAAGTAAAAAAATAATCGTATGTATGGACAGCTTGAGCTACAGAAGCAGGTAGAAGAATATCAAAGTGACCGTAATTTAGTAACAGAAAAGAGTCTTGTTGGAATCATTTTTAGATTGGTTGCGGCAGAAGATATCATTGAACCAATCCATGGAAAAGTGATATTACCAAAAGGACAGACATATACAGAATTTACCACAGATGAAAATGGATATGCACTCGTTGAACATATTCCTTTAGGAAAGTATGTTGTACAAGAAATTCAGACACTGGATGGACTTGTATTAAATGAAACGACATACCCTGTTGAATTCAATGCAGAAGATGATGTGACATCTACAATTCATCGTAAACTTACAATTACAAATGAAATTACAAAGACAGATATCACAAAGACAATGATTACAGGTGGTCCAGAAACACCTGGTGCGAAATTACAAGTGATTGACGAAGAAAATACTGTGATTGATGAATGGGTATCCGCGTATCAAGTAGTACATAAAATTGCAGGCTTAACTGCAGGGAAAAAATATACTCTACATGAGGAAATGACTGTGGATGGATACTATTATGCGGATGATATCACATTTACAGTGAATGAAGATGGCTCAATACTAGCAGTAGAAATGATAGATAAGCCTGTTGAATATCTCATTGAGAAAGTAAATGAAGAAGGCAAAGCAGTTAGTGGTGTTCGTTTACAATTAAGGAATCTTTCAACTGGAGAACTGGTTCCGCTTCCTAATGATGGTATTACAACCGATGAAGGATTCCATCTAAATAACCTGCATGCAGGTCAGCAATACGAATTAGAAGAAGTGGAAATTATTAATGGTGTACACCGTGCATCAACAATCCAGTTTACAGTTCCAAAATATAATCCAACAACATCAGGTCCTATTAAGATTCAAATGATTGATTTAACAGTTGATATTTCACTTAAAAAAGTAGATGAAGATGGCAAAACAGTTGTGGGATCTACCCTTGAAATTTATGAAGCAACACAAAATGAAAATCAGGAATATATACCTGTATTAGATGAGAATCAAAATCCAAAACTGGTTTATCGCTTTACTACAACGGATGAAGATGTTTATGACATTGGACAGTATGTAAAAGGAGGTAATACCTATATCCTACATGAAGTAGAGGCACCATTTGGATATGAACTGATGGATCAAGATATTGTATTTACCGCAATAGGTACAAAGGAAAAACCGCAGCTCATTCAAGCGGTTGATCGTAAGAAGAAAATATATGTTCGCGTAAAGAAGGTGGATGCAGAAGATCACGATACAGTACTTGAGAATACAGAATTTACGCTCTTCCATTCTGATAGCACAATCGCAAAGGACATCTATGGAAGAACTACGGTTGGTTTAACAGATGAGCATGGATTCGTGGACTTTGCGGTACCATATGCTGCAGAAGGATTGTATGTTATGGAAACTGAAGCACCAAAGGGATATGAAATCTCTGTTGAAAAGTATGAAATTAAAACACCTTTCTAATCTAAAACTTCAATCCTGATAAAACCCTGTAGAATTAACAGTTGCGGATGAAAAAGAAAAAGATATTCCAACAGGTGTAGGGATTTTCCTTTGGTATATGGTTCTGTATTGTTGGTGGAATTATTGGCATTGCATGGACTTTTTTTCTCAACAAGACGTAGATAAAAATAGATGATAGTAAAGATTAAACTCTCTTTGTGTTTACTGCTTGTGATATTCGGTACATGTATCTATGCAAGAAAATGGAAATTATTGAGGATGAACAAGAGAAGATTTTAAACCTTACAGAGAAACTTCAGCTTCAAAATAAAAAGATGAAATTCAATTTAACACGCATGCATGGAATAACCTGAAAGAAACAGAATCCAGATTTTTGGGCATGGATTTATTGGCAAGGGGTATCGTATCACAACCGATAGTGATTGATGCAGGTGGCAAAGAATATCTTTACCAAAAATTTTGATGGACAACCATCTATGTGTGGTACACCAATGATCTTTTGACACAAAATCCAAAAAAATAAAAATTATTTACGGACATCATGTGGGTTATGGGGCTGAAAATGTAGTGTTTACTAAACTATCTGAATTAACGGATAAGAAATTATTTTACGAATACCAAACTTTTTACTTGTGCATGCAAGATAAAAGTAGAGAAATATAGAGTATTTTTGATTACAGTAAAAACAAAGAATTAGATTGGAATTATCAGCAGAAGGATTTTTACTTCTGCTGATAAGTTCTATGAATGGATAGCAGATGCGAAAAAAGTCGCACTTATCTACGATACAGATTTAAAGCCAAAATTTAACGATGACTTTGTGACTATACAGACTTGTCTAGATGCATATTCTTCAAAAAGAGTTATCTTACTAGCAGTAAAGACTAGGGAATATACAATGGAAAATGATTCATTTTAAAGAAATATTTTAATACGTAGATGATGATAATGCTAGTAATAGTGAGGTGCTATATGAAGATAATCTTAGATAAAAGTTTGGAAGCTCTTGGCGTAAAACATGTTGTAATTGGTATCGCTAAGAACGTTGATCCAAACGCAGAATTAACACCAGCATTTTTACAAAAACAAAAAGAGGTGGAAGAGTGGGCGCTACAGTGTAACATTGACGAAGTACTACAACACCCTTTTATTCAGGGCTACATTGAACTAATGCAGAAGGTTGGTAGAAGTATTAAGAAGAATCCACCAACTATTCCAGCATTTATTCGCAATATTCAACACCGTGGCGCTATGCCTCATGTCAATAGTATCGTCGATATCTATAATGTTGAGACACTAAAGTCTTTCCTAGCGATTGGTGGTCATGATTTCGATAAGATTCAGGAACCACTCTTGTTTACTGTTAGTCAAAAAGAAGATACATTCTTGCCGATTTGTTCAACTCCAAAACATGTTGCAGAAACAGATTATCTCTATCGTGATAGTCAAGGCATCTTAGCTTGGATGGGTGTTAGAGATGGCGAAAACTATAAGTTTGATGATACTACCAAAAATGCCATCTTCATTATCCAAGGAAATGGAAATACGTCAGTTGAAGATAGAGTAGAGGCACTACGTCGTATCGAACATGATTTGAGAGAATGTATGCCAGCGTTAGAGTTTGAGACAATTATTGTAGATGCAGAATAGATTCTTATATAAAAATTTCTGAAATCAAAAGGATGAAATGAATTGAAATTCTTGGCATAAAGACTATACAGTTATTATGCTAAGGGGCAAAGAGATGTCTGAAGAAATACTAAAAGAAAATATGAATGAAGAAAGACTACGTCATATGATTGAAGCTAGTGAGGCTGCAGAACTTTCTGAATATATCAAAGAGAATAATCCGATTGATGTAGCACAAGCTGCTGAATATCTTGATGATGAAGAACTATGGAAAATGTGTAGTATTTTATCTTCAGAGGATATTGCCTCCGTGTTAGAACAAGCAGATGATGATCTTCGAGTTCGCTTTACATATGCACTCTCTAATAATGAACTTCTTGAAATCTTTAGCAGTATGGCACAGGATGATATCGCCGATATTATTGGAGATTTAACAATTGGTAGACGTAAAACAATTGTAAATCTGATGAAGGATAACGACCGTACAGAAATTACAAATCTGTTGGAATATCCTGCAGATACGGCTGGTGGTATTATGACGACCGCCTACATCGCAATTAGGGAAGATTTGAAAGTCATAGAAGGACTAGAGAAGATCCGTGAGATTGGTCCTAAGATAGAAGTTATTGAAACAATTTTTGTTGTTAACGCAAGAGGGCAGTTGATTGGTACTGCAGATTTACGTGATATCTTATCTTCTGATAAAAATATATTGATGGCTGATATCACAAAGGAAAAACTTCATTAGTGTAGGACCAGAGATGGATCAGGAAGAAGTTGCGAAACTTGTATCTAAGTACGACTTAAAAGCGATTCCAGTTGTAAATCAACGCATGGCAATCCTTGGTATCGTTACTGTCGATGATATTATCGATGTTATCGTCGAAGAGTATAACGAAGATATCTTAGAAATGGGTGGTGTATCCAAGGAAGAAAGTTTAGATACAACACTACTACAATCCATCAAGTTACGTTTACCTTGGCTATTAATTAACTTAATTACAGCGTTCATGGCCTCCTTTACCGTAAAAGTATTTGAAGGTACCATTGCTCAGGTTGTAGCGCTGAGTTCTATTATGACAATTATTTCTGGTATGGGTGGTAATGCTGGTTCTCAAACGCAGTCAATCCTAGTTCGTCAGATTGCGACAGACAAAGTTGATTTCAAAAGAGATTGGAAATCCTTTGTAAAGGAAATTTTCCTTGGGGTTATTAATGGTACAGTGAATGGTCTGATTACAGCAATTATTGTAATGATTCTTTACCGTAACGTATTTCTGGGTGTCATTACAGTGATTGCAATGATTGGAAATTTAGTGGTAGCTGGCATCTTTGGATTCTTAGTTCCTGTTATCTTGGATAAGTTTGGTGCAGATCCAGCGGTATCTTCTTCCATCTTTGTAACAACTGCGACAGATGTATTGGGATTCTTTATCTTCCTAGGACTCGCAAATATATTCTTGCCAATGTTAATTTAAATAAAAAACTGGGTTGGTCTAGTGAAGATCAATCCAGTTTTGTTGATAGGATACAACGAGAAATATTTGTATCATACATAAATGTTTTTAGCGTTTCTACCTCAGAGACTGTCTCATCAATTTGATCGAAGTAATGAGCAATCTTTTCGATGTAGGATTGATAGTATGAATTAACTTCCAACTCTTTATTACGTGCTAGAGCTTCAAAGTATAAGAAGATTAATGTCCAAATGACTTCAAGACAAGAATCTTCAATCCAGAAGTCGGCTTTTTTTCTTTTGGTAGATAACATTGTTCTAATAGTTCTGTAATCAGTGGTAAGCCATCTTGTGATGATTGCCAAATATCTGTATAGATATAATCAAAGTTTGAAAGATAATCTTGATTGAAGTAATCAAATGCATCACCCTCAATGAGATGAATTGGCTTTGTTGTTTCGAATTGAGGAGAATAAAAATTTCTAAACATTGCAATAACTTCTTTTGAGCGTTCGATGACAGTGACTTCTTCTACATTTGGATTTTGAATTGCCATATATAGGAAATAACCGATGCCTAAACCAAAGGTAAGTACTTTGCCATGTGCTCTTTGTGCAGGAATATCATTGGTGTTGGCTTCACTTGGTGCATCAAACATCCAGTCCATATCATCTTGGTATAGATAGAGTGCATCAAAATTACGGTCCATTGCGCGTAATTTCATCCAATCATTTAATTCTCGATTTGGATCTTTTTGGATTACATCAGAATTAAATAATTCGAAGCCTGCGATCTTTCCTCTTTCGAAAGTAAAATGCGAATCTTTTAATCCAATCTAAATGAATATTTTTATGGTATGGATTATTCTCCACTCATCAACAGATAGGAAAAGAGAAGGGCAGTTATTGGAGTCTTGAAATTCTGGGATACCAGCATCTGCAAGCATTTTAATGACTTTCTTCTCATTTTTCTTTGTGATGTGCATTCCTACAAAATCATTTTTTGTATCATTAGCGATATTTGCATGACAGCGATTAAGGAATTGATTGATCTTATCGTTTTAAAAGTAATTTTCATGATTCAATCTTACATGAAAGTACATAATTTTTAAATGCAAGAATACTTTGATTTTCATCTGTTTCTGTTATAATTCACTTACTTGTTTGGAGGAGTTTATGGTACTTGCATTAGTATTGTTTGTTGTCATGTATATATTCTTATTGGCACTTCCTGAAAAACGTCCATATGTTGCATTAATTGCGGCTGGGGTATTTATTCTATTAGGAATCTTGCCGTTAGGAAATGTCATCAAAGCTGTGGATTGGAATATTATTCTAATGTTGGCTGGTACGATGATGGTCGTGCAGTTATTTATTGAAAGTCAGATGCCTGCATTAATGGCTGAAGGATTATTAAAAGCCGTTCCAAATATTCAGTGGGCAGTAGTTGTACTGAGTATTTTTGCAGGAGTTATTTCTGCGTTTGTAGATAATGTAGCGACAGTATTGATGGTCGCACCTGTTGGACTTGCGGTATCAAAGAAATTAAAAACAAACCCTATTCCGGTGTTGATTGCAATTGCAGTTTCAAGTAATTTACAGGGTGCTGCGACACTGGTGGGGGATACGACAAGTATTCTTCTAGGTGGTTATGCGAACATGAGCTTTAATGATTTCTTTGTATTCATGGGTAAGCCGGGTATCGCGTTATCGGTAGAAGTTGGTGCTGCAATGACAATTCCAGTATTATTATTCTTGTTTAGAAAATCAAAAGATCCAGTACATGAGGAAATTACTACGAAAGTAACGGACTTTGTGCCTTCGTTATTGATGATTGGTGTGATTATGACATTGATTATCGCTTCTCAGTTTGAAAATAAACCACAACTTACAAATGGTTTTATCTGTATGGGATATGCAGTGATCGGAATTATCTACAGAGCAATCCGTGAGAAGTCAACTGATGTTGTAAAGCGTGCAATTCAAGCAATTGATTTTAATACACTACTTCTATTGATCGGATTATTCGTGGTTATTTCGGGTATAACAGAGGCTGGTGTGATTGATGCGATAGCCGAACTCTTTGTAAAGACTGGGTGGTAGCTCTGTGTTTGTGATGTACACGATGATTGTTTTTGTCTCGGTAATCATCTCTGCCTTTGTGGATAATATCCCATATGTTGCGACAATGTTACCGGTGGTGCAGGGCATTGCAAACTCAATGGGTGTAGAACCATATGTTCTATACTTTGGATTATTAATTGGTGCAACACTTGGTGGTAACTTAACACCGGTTGGTGCGAGTGCTAATATTGCGGCAATTGGTATTTTGAATAAAGAAGGATATAAAGTTTCTTCCAAAGACTTCTTCCGTATTGGTATTCCATTTACATTAATTGCAGTATTTTCTGGTTACATCATAACTTGGCTAATCTGGGGATAAATCGATAAAAGAGACTTCTTCTGTGGGAGAAGTCTCTTTTGCAAAATTATTTTATTTTTACCTTGCCAAACAGATATTTTCTTGCTATATTTATATAGCACTAATTTTAATGTGTATTGCGCCGATAGCTCAACTGGATAGAGCATTTGACTACGAATCAAAAGGTTGCGGGTTCGACTCCTGCTCGGCGCGCCATTCGGGATGTAGCACAGCTTGGTAGTGTACTTGATTTGGGATCAAGGGGTCGCAGGTTCGAATCCTGTCATCCCGACCATGATGGCGAGGTAGCTTAGTTGGCTAGAGCAATCGGTTCATACCCGGTAGGTCGTGAGTTCGAGTCTCACCCTCGCTACCATTACTATTTAAGAACGAGATGTAACATGCATCTTGCAAGAAACATCTCGGACCCTTAGCTCAGTTGGTCAGAGCTGTCGGCTCATAACCGACTGGTCGAAGGTTCGAGTCCTTCAGGGTCCACTAAAACGGAGGAATACCCAAGTGGTTGAAGGGTCCGGTCTTGAAAACCGGTAGGTCGAGAAATCGGCGCCTGGGTTCGAATCCCAGTTCCTCCGCCATTTAAATTATGTTCTTCGGAACAACACATCGCGAGTGTAGAGCAGCCTGGTAGCTCGTCGGGCCCATAACCCGGAGGTCGTTGGTTCAAATCCTTCCCTCGCAACCATTTGGCTCTGTAGCTCAGTCGGTAGAGCAAAGGACTGAAAATCCTTGTGTCGCCAGTTCGATTCTGGCTGGAGCCACCTGAAAAACCTGTAGAAATACAGGTTTTTTTGTATATATACGAAGTAATTATTCAACATTTCTATAATCTTATTTTTCTTTTCACTTCGGTTTCATACCATGCATCTACGGCCGGGTCAATAACAGTCTGCTCTGTATCAACTCTTACTGAACCATACACAGGTGCGTAAAAATCATATACACCACCATGATGTGAACAGGCTCCTTTTCCCTTCGCATTGCTAGGGGACCAAGTTCCGTCATTGCATTGTGTTTTATAATCTACAATTTGATTTTCGTATGTTGTTACAATTTCGACATGACTTGATTCAGGGATTGCTGGATGATAAATATATTTAGAATAGACAATACCATCTACCTGACAGTTAGTTGTGATTGTTGTACCGTCACAAGTTGGAACTGGTGTTGGTGTTGGCTTTGGAGTCGGTTTTGGTGTAGGCTTTGGTGTAGTTTTTGGGACTGAAACGGTTGTTGTGGTTTGTGTTGCCTGTTCTGTATCCGCAGTTGTTTGGTGTTTCTCTTCACTTGTGGAGTTACTAGAACAGCCATAAGAAAAGAATAAAAATACAGCTAGTGAAGTTTTACCAATCTGCTTTAAAAAATGATGTGTATGAATCATATTTCCCTCCGATTTATCACAATGCATTAAGAATTGTATTCTGTAATGATAAAAGCTTGTTTTTATGATGTGATGATTCAATGGTATGAGCACTGTTTATTTAAATATTATTTTTAAACAGTGTATGGATGAATTGTTACTAATATCATAAAAAGAAATATAATAATTGTAAATTTATTTTTGATTGAAAATTTTTGATATACTGAACATATGGAAAAATATTAATTATAGGATCAGCACATGTAGACTTTTGTTTCACATGTAGATAAACTTCCAGCAAGGAAATGAAGAGTTTAACGTTGTAAAGACAAGAACAAATTATCAGTGGTACGGGTTTTAAAGCTGCTGATGTATTTCAACATTTTGATTTTTCCGTATGAATTATACGCGCCGATTGGTACTGGCATTTATGGCGAAACTGTAGAGGCAGAGATGATAGCACGTAACTTACCAATCAATGTAAGAACAAAGCTGGTAAATGGCTGTACTTATCACATGGTTGATGAAGCAGGAAATCAAACTTATTTTAGTGTTCCTGGTGGTGAATATAACTTTGATGTGTCATTTGTACAGACATTAGAGAAAGATGATATCCATGCGGTATTACTCTATGGAGAAATGCTAAGTGGAGAAGGTGTTATTGATTTATTGAATACTTTAGATGATTTAGAAAAACCTATCTATTTTGTGCCAGGTGAATTTGGTGATCAGATGGATGAGGATGTTTTCCGTGCACTTTGTTCATTGAATCCAACATTATTATTGTCTGAAACAGATGCGTATTATCTCTCAAGTGAAAAATATCATGATTTTAAACTGACGGCTGAATACTTACATACGATGACTGGTTCAAATATTATGATTTTTAAGAATGGTGAAGGCGTATATTCTTATGGTGATGAGAAGTTTATGTTGCCGTGCGAGCATGTATCTGATATCGAACTACAGGCAGCTGTATTCGTTCTTGCGCAATTAGCTGGTGTTGATGTGAAGAATAGTATGGCGTTCATGTGTGACTTTGCTGAAAAGTTAGTACATGATTATGACGATTTTACCTTCGCGGAAGGTAAGATTAGACTCGCGGAAATCATCGCGCAGAAGTAATGCAAAAAAAAGGATTAACAACAATTGAAATAAACCAGCGTATTCAAGAGAACAAAGTGAATGGTGAATCAAAGAAATTATCAAAGTCGACAATAAATATCATCAAAGAAAATATTTTTACTATTTTTAATCTTTTAAATGTCATACTTTTTCATATTTGTGATTTACAACCGGTAAATATCAAAATGCGATGTTTATGGGTGCAGTCATAACAAATGCACTCATCGGTATGATTCAAGAGATACGCGCAAAAAAACTATTGGATCAGATAAGGATTCTCACAACCACGAAAGTAAATGCTTATCGTGATGATGCATGGATTGAAATTTCTGTTGATGAGATTGTACAAGATGATGTATTAGGTTTACAAGCAGGGTATTCAGAGTACCAATTGATGGTGTAATTACTGAAGGAAGTCTAGAAATTAATGAGAGCCTTTTTGACTGGTGAATCTGATACAGTTTATAAAAAAGCTGGAGATGCTGTTTATAGTGGGACAATTGTGCTAAGTGGAGATGCGGAAGTATCTGTAACTAAAGTAGGACACGACCGCCAATCTGAAAAGATTATGGAAGGCTCAAAGATATCTGGATTTCAGAAGAGTGCATTACAGAGAGATTTGCAGAAACTGATTAAGATTGTATCTGTCCTAATTGTTCCTGTTGCATTGATACTTGTGGGAATGCAGATGGGAGTAAAAGGGGTAGGATATTCGGCTATCGTATTAAATACATCAGCCGCAATCATCGGTATGATTCCAGAAGGCTTAGTTGTACTAACAAGTGTTGCCCTGGCGGTTTCTACGATGCGTTTATTAAAATTAAAGGCACTTGTGCAGGAACTATATTCAGTTGAAGGTCTTGCAAGAGTTGATGTGGTATGTCTTGATAAAACAGGAACACTAACGCAAGGAGATATGCAAGTTGATCATATTGAGATTGTCAGTGATATTTCTGAGTTGAATCTGCATGCATATATGCATGCATACTAGAGATGGAAAAACATCCAAACCCTACTGCAAAAGCTCTGATTGAGTATTTTAAGAGTGATACAAAAATCCAAGTAGATGATTTTCAACCGTTTGCAAGTGAGCGCAAATATACAAGTGCTTCTTTGCATAATATAGGAATTCTATATGTTGGTGCCTTTGAATTTATCTTTGACAAAGAAGATACAGTCTATCAGATATATCATGATACGGTTTCTAAAGGAGAACTGCGTACGATTGCGATAGCACTTGCAAAAGAAGGCAATCAGAAAGAATTAGTAGGCTTGGTATATATACGTGATGTGATGCGACCAAATGTGAATGAAACACTAGCCTATCTTTCTAAACAAGGTGTTGTAATCAAAATTATCTCTGGTGATTATCCAAATACAGTTTCTTCAATCGCACGAAAAGCAGGGGTACCAGATGCAGATAAGTATATTGATTTATCTGTTGGTGAAATTGATTATAATCAAGTGGTCGAAGAATATACTGTTTTTGGAAGAGTGCTTCCGAAACAAAAGAAAGAACTACTGATAGCGCTACAGCGTAAACATGTTGTAGCCATGGTAGGGGATGGCGTAAATGATGTTCCTGCATTACGACAAGCAGATGTATCAATCGCTATGCTTGCAGGTTCATCGGCTGCGAAAGATATTTCTGATATTGTTTTATTAGAAAAATGATTTTAATGTTGTACCTTCGATTGTCTGTGAAGGAAGAAGGGTAATCAATAATATCTCTAGAGCATCGTCGATGTATCTGGTTAAAACTTTATTCTCATTCTTCTTAACGATTTATGTTGCACTATTTCAAACTGTATATCCATTTGTACCAGTGCACTTAACAATGATTAGTGCAATCTGTGTGGGAATTCCAACAGTATTTCTACAACTAGAGCCTAGCTTTGAAAGATTAAAAGGTAGGTTTTTGGTGGATGCGTTTTTACGAGCGCTCCCATCCGCAATTACAGTTGTGCTAGTTGTAGTCTTTACAAAGTTCTATCGTACAACAATGGACTTATCTTTACAAAATGCAAATGCAATCTTAGTATTTGTAACAGGTGTAATCTATCTTTATACCTTGTACCGCATCTATCAACCGACCACAAAGTATCGTTTAATGATTGTACTCATCATGAGTTTCCTTTTCGTGATTACCTATTATTTCACGCAGGGTATCTTAGGAATTTCATTTAGTTTAGAGCTACTTCCGGTTACGCTTTTGACAACTGTGATAGGCGTTGCAATAGTATCTTTATTAGGCTTTTTTACGGATAAAGCGTTCAAAATAAATTCGTGCAATTTAAAGTGAGCTTGTGTATAATTACTATTGCGATGCGGATATGGTGAAACTGGTAGACACGCTGATTTCAGGTGTCAGTGAGGCGACTCGTGCAGGTTCGAATCCTGTTATCCGCACTTGATAGTTGACCCGATTATCGGGTCTTTTATTTTGTGTAAATAGCGGTTGTTTGAAGTAATATTGTTTATCTTATACAATGTACACATGAGGTGATATACATGAAAATCATAAAGAATGAAGAAATCAATGAGGACTTGTTTTCACAGATGATTCGTTTGGATCATGAAGTATAGCCATTAGATGATGAAAGTTATTTACCGACATCATATTTGCGTAGATTGTATGAAAAACTCAAAGGATGGATTATTTTTGTGGTGGATGATGAAGAAAAGCTAATCGGTTATCAAAACATTAATTTTGTGGATAAAGATAATTTTCAGAAATATTATGAGACGGGTGATTTTACGGTTTTAAAAAATATGGGTATGAAGAGAGGCGAAAATATCTTATATATCTATACTGCCAATATTAAAGAAGAATACCAAGGTAGTGGTTGTATGAAAGAAATCGGAAAAGCAATCGCTCTCGGTTAGTAGAACAGGAAGAAGAGGGGTATCATGTATCAGTTGCCTATGCGGAGGCAGTGACACCAGCAGGTGTAAAGACAGTTACTGGTGGATATGGGATGGAACCGATGGAAGATGTGGATGAAACTGGTCTTGGTCCATTATATCTTTGAAAGATGGAATGAAAGCATATTGTAAGAAGATGATAGAAGATACTGACTAGATAATTGTGGTTTTATTGTTTTGATATTTACAGCGTATATTTATAAGCCTAGAATAGTACTGGTGAGTTTTTAAATCGAAGAGGGAAAATATGCGAGGACTCGGAACAATTATTAATATCATTTTAATTGTGTTAGCTGGTACATTTGGCTGCTCTTTTAGTTCTAAAATGAAAGAGAAAATGCAGGAAACCTTATTTCTGGTCACTGGTGTTGCGGTTATTTTTATAGGTATTGCAGGCGCGATGGAACAGATGTTGTGTATTGAAAATGATAAATTGTCACCACGCAATATCATGATGGTAATTTGTTGCTTGGCAATCGGTGCGATTGTTGGTGAGTATTTTGACTTAGATGGAAAAATTAATCAATTCGCAGACTATGTAAAAAAGAAAAGCAATAATGGAAACGATACAAAATTTGTAATTGCCTTTGTTAATACAAGCTGTGTCGTATGTATTGGGGCTATGGCAGTCATTGGCGCAATCAAAGATGGTGTTAGTGGTGATATCACAGTACTAGCCGCTAAGGGTGTAATTGACTTTATCTTGGTCAGTGTTATGAGCGCCTCTCTTGGTAAAGGCTGTATGTTTTCGGCAATTCCGGTCGCAATCTTTCAAGGTAGTATTACCTTGCTTGCGATGATGTTAAATACAGTTGTGCCAGCTGTCGCATTAGAGAATCTTTCATGTGTTGGATCCATCTTGATATTCTGTGTTGGAGTCAATATGGTATTTGATCGAAAGATGCGAGTGGCTAATGTGTTACCGGCAGTTATCATCGCTGTATATGGGGTATGGTATTTTAAAAAGTCGAAAGACTTTTTTTATTTTTTATTGAGTTTATAATCTCTAAACAAAAAGTTTAAAAAAACTATTGATTTTCGTCTTGAATTACATATAATTATTATTGTTTTGTTACTGTTAATAAATAGTTTAGTAAAACTAAACAAATGAGGAGGATTATGATAGATATCGGACATCGCATCAAGCAGCTACGAATCAAGAATGACCTGACACTTGAAGAATTGGCCTCAAGAACAGAACTGACGAAGGGCTTCTTGTCACAGCTGGAGCGAAATTTAACATCTCCATCCATTCAGACACTAGCAGATATTGCGGAAGCTCTTGGGGTTGATATGTCACGCTTTTTTGCGGAAGAACATGAAGAAAAAGATTGTCTTTACACCAGAGGATGTGTTCGTTGATGAACAGGATGGTGTAACAACACATTGGATTGTCCCTAATGCACAGAAGAATGATATGGAACCCATCATCCTACAACTTCAACCTGGTACTTGTTCAAAACAAATTGAACCACACCAAGGGGAAGAATTTGGATATGTATTAAGTGGACGTATTTATCTCGTAAGAGAGGGATACAAAAAAGGCGCTGTCGTAAGACGAGGGGATACTTTCTATATCCGTGGGGACGTAGCGCACTATTTAGAAAATCGTAGTAAACAATCAGCAGAAGTGCTTTGGATTAGCACGCCACCGGAATTTTAGAGGGAGAATAGACATGGCAAAGAAATTGATTGAAGTAAAAAATGTTGTAAAAACTTTTGACAACCAAGTCGTACTAAAGGGAATCTCATTAGATATTTATGAAAATGAGTTTGTGACGTTACTTGGACCATCTGGTTGTGGTAAGACAACGCTCTTACGTATTATTGCTGGTTTTATTGAACCAACAGAAGGTCATGTCATTATGGATGGTGAGGATATTGCTCGCATTCCTGCATACAAGCGTGATGTAAACACAGTGTTCCAACATTATGCATTGTTCCCACACTTAGATGTTTATGACAATATTGCATTTGGCTTAAAGATTAAGAAGCAGCCAAAGGACATCATCGACCAGAAAGTACGTCGTATGATTTCTCTTGTTGGTTTAGAGGGATTTGAACATCGTGATGTCACAATGATGTCAGGTGGACAACAACAGCGTGTAGCGATTGCACGTGCGCTTGTTAATGAACCAAAGGTTCTATTGTTAGATGAATCTTTAAGTGCGTTAGATAAGAATCTACGTAAGGAAATGCAGCTTGAATTAAAGGAAATTCAGCGTGAGGTAGGCATTACATTTATCTTTGTTACCCACGATCAAGAAGAAGCTCTAACAATGTCAGATAAGATTGTTATCTTAAGAGATGGTGATATTGAACAGGTTGGTTCTCCAACAGAAGTTTACAATGAACCAATTAACCAATACTGTGCACGTTTTATTGGTGATTCAAATATCATCGATGGTGTGATGAAGAAGGATAACCTCGTTAACTTCGACGATGTAGATTACAAGTGTGTAGATTATGGCTTTAGTGAGAATGAGCCAGTTGATATTGTAATTCGTCCTGAGGATATCGATATCGTGGCTAGAAACCGTGGCTTGTTAAATGGTGAAGTAAAGTCTGTATTATTCAAGGGTGTTCACTATGAAGTCATCGTAGAAACATCATCTGGTACATCTAAGACGGTTACCATGCATGTAACAGGAGAACATGACGTCATCAATAAGGAAGCGAAAGAACGTATTAGTGCGTCTTCCTTTACAATGGACCTTGAAGACGTAGATCAATTAACAGACTCTGAAGTTATCGCACGTGCAAATGCGCAAGCATGGACAGATGAGGGTGAGGATGTTTCCTTAACACATGTTGAATATGATGTGAAGAAGGAAATTGGAACATATTCATGTACATTCGCTACTGGTGCAGGTACAAAGATTACAGTTAAGATCAATGTAGTTAAGCCAACAGCAGTTGAAGATGTGGACAATGAGGAAGGTATTCAGGCATTTGATTTCTATCGTACGGTTGATGAAATCAAGGAATCTGTAGCGCTAGATACAGACTTGATTCGTTGGGCGGATGCGTATGCTTGGAATATTGAGGATGATTCTCGTGTTGAAATCTGGGATGTGAAGTATGACTTTGATGATGAAAACATCACAGAAGGTGATTACCAGATTACATTCTCTACACAGGGCCGTGAGTTAAAGATTGAAACTACAGATAAGATTGAAGCAGGTGAAAGAATTGGATTAGAGTGGAATCCTGAGGATATCCACGTTATGAGAAAGATGGGTTAATGTGCAATGAAGTCATTTAATAAATTAATCTATCCGTATTTTGTGTGGATGATGATTATGATTGTCATTCCGATGTTCATGATTGTCATGTATGCAATGACAGTAAAGGGTAATTCCGTTTTAACACTTCAATTTACATTTGAAAATTTTACACGTTTCTTCAATGATACGATTTTCCCAAGTGTATTATGGCGTAGTTTAAAGATGGCTTTCGTTACGACTGCAATTTGTATTCTTGTTGGTTATCCAACTGCATATATCATGGCGAAGCTAAAGAGCGGTTCACAAGCAATTATGGTATTACTTATTACACTACCTATGTGGATCAACATGCTTGTACGTACGTATGCATGGAAGGGTATTTTAGGCTGGTTTGGCTTTAGCAGTGAAGTTAGAGTATATATCGGTATGGTATATAACTTCTTGCCGTTTATGATTCTACAAATTTATACAGCTCTTTCTAAGATTGATACGAATTTATTGATTGCGGCTAGCGACTTAGGTGCGGATAATAAGCAGACATTCTTACGTGTCACATTACCACTTTCTTTAAGTGGTGTTGTAAGTGGTATTACTTTGGTATTCTTGCCAGCAGTATCTAGCTTCTTTATTCCTAAGCTACTTGGTGGTGGTCAGTATGTATTGATTGGTAATTTGATTGAAGATTACTTTATCAAGACTGGTGACTGGAACTTTGGTTCTGCAATCAGTTTAATTATGGCAATCATTATCTTAATTTCGATGTATGTTACAAAGAAACTAGATAAAGAGCCAGCAGAGGAGGCAGACTAATGGAAAAGAAAAATTCTATTTTCGGGAAGTTATATCTTGCCCTCATCTTGGCATTCTTCTATTTGCCAATTCTCTATGTAGTATTCTTTAGTTTCAACCGTTCTAAATCACTTACTCGCTTTACTGGTTTCTCATTACGTTGGTATGAGAACATGTTTAATAACCGTTCTATCTTAGAGGCAATCTATTACACGGTTTTATGTGCAGTACTAGCGACATTAATTTCTACACTCATTGGAACAATCACAGCAATTGGTCTTTCCAAGTCTAAGCGTATTACACGTGAGTTATTCCAACAGGTAAATAACTTACCAATGTTAAACCCAGAAATCGTTACTGCGATTGGCTTAATGTTGTTCTTTACATCATTGAGAGTTCAAACTGGTTTTACAACGATGTTATTAGCGCATATTGCTTTCTGTACACCATATGTAATCCTATCGGTATTACCACGTTTACGTCGTATTGATAAGAACATGGCAGAGGCTGCGTTAGATTTAGGTTGTACTCCATGGCAAGCGATGTGGAAGGTTATCATCCCTCAGATTAAGGGTGGTATTATTGCGGGTGCACTTGTAGCATTCTCGATGTCCTTCGATGACTTCGTTATCTCCATGTTTACGACAGGACCGGGTGTTTCCAATATCTCTATCTATGTTTATGCAAATGTAAAACGTGTTAACCCAACAATTAATGCGTTAAGTGCAATTATTGTTTATGTCATCACAGTTGTACTCATTGTCGTAAATGTTGTACCTATGATCAATGAAAGAAGAAAGGCAAAGTTAAATGCGCAAATTACAGAATCTAACTAAATTAGTATTATGCGCTGCACTTGTAACTCCACTTGTTGGCTGTGGTGGGGATGATGAAGGTGCAGTAAAGCAAGTTGGTGACGCAAAAGAAATGTTTGGCTGTAACGTTATCAATGTATTCAACGCAGGAGAATATATCGGTGAAGGAGTCATCTCTGACTTTGAAACAATGTATAACGCAAAAGTTAACTACGATTTATTTGAGTCCAATGAGATGATGTACACAAAGTTACTTGGTGGCTCATCTTATGATGTACTTGTGCCTAGTGACTATATGATTGAACAGTTACTAGCTGAGAAGATGTTACAACCATTAGACAAAAAGTCTTATGAAAATCTTGGCTTACTCAATCCATCTGTTGTAGAGTCTCAAAAAGGCTTTGATCCAACTCTTGAATATTCTGTCCCATATTTTTGGGGTAATGTTGGTCTTGTTTATAACAAAACAACAGTTGATGAAAAGGATATTGAAGAAGAAGGCTGGGATATTCTCAAAGATCCTAAGTATAAGGGAAGAATCTTCTTCTATGATTCACAACGTGATGGTTTCATGATTGCGTTTAAGGCACTTGGTTATTCCATGAACACAAATGATCCAAAGGAAATCCAAGAAGCGTATGAGTGGCTATCAGAGATGAATGAGACTATGGACCCTGCATATGTTACAGATGAAGTTATTGATGGCATGACAAATGCGGAAAAAAAGATATCGCTGTCATGTATTCTGGAGATGCGACGAATGTTCTTACGGAAAATATGGATATGAGCTGGGTAGCACCAAAGCAGGGTACAAATGTATGGATTGATGCAATGGTTATTCCAAAAAACAGCAACTGTCCAGGACTTGCGAATAAGTTTATTGATTACATCATCAGTGAAAGTGTTCAGTCACAGAACTCTGAGTGGGTTGGATATACACCGGTTGATTTAAGTGTTCAAGAAGAACTTGCAGGACCAGATGGTGAATTCTTTGAAAAATCCAGCATACGTTCCACGTACAGGATATAAATTGGATGAAACATTCCATTTTCGATGAGCAGCTCAAAGCGAAGCTCTCAGACTTGTGGAATAAGGTAAAGTACAATAAGGGTTTTCTCACTTTGAAAAAAATACAAAAAATATTTGTAAACTAGAAATAAAAAGTGATATACTTCTATTGCATTCGGTGAATGCTTTCAGTATAATAATAAAGCGCTGTAAATTTTACAGGGCTTGGTTCCTTAGCCAAGTGGTAAGGCAGCAGACTGCAACTCTGCGAGCGCCGGTCCGACTCCGGCAGGAACCTCCATGGAGATGTGGCGGAATCGAGCAGACGCAACGGACTTAAAATCCGTTGTCTGAAAGGACGTATGGGTTCAAGTCCCATCATCTCCACCATCAAAAAAATGCATACTTCGGTAAGCGTTTTTTATTTATGCGATGATAAAAAAAGTGATGGGTGTCCATCACATAAAATAAGGTAATACGATACAAAGAAGAATGAGTATAATACTAGCAAATAGTGGAGTATTTTGACGTTGACTTCTTTCTAGGAGGATACGTTTGCGATAATCTGCGTACGTTGGATCTAAGTCCTTACTTCTTTGAAATTCAAGAGAAGAGAAATCACCCTTGAGCCAAGCCTGTCTAAATGTTCCAACAAAGAATAGAATGGCTGTTAGAATCCCAAGACTGTTTAAGAAACCGAAAACGAAATGGTTGTTTTACAATACCAACTATAACAGAAATAAGTATTACAACTCCAACGTAAATCCATACTTTTGATATTCCTAAATGGGAGAATTAATTTTTAACATGGTTACATTTTAACCGATATTTTGAACATGACAATATCCTTGATTATGATTTGTTTAAAATGTGTACTTATTTACAGAAATACGATGTAAACCGCTTGGATAGCGTTGTTTATCATTTTTAGGAATGATATAATAAGAATGATAAAAAAGGGAGATTGTATATGGTATTCAACAAGATTAAAGAATTCGTCGCACCAGTAGATGAAGACGAAGATGAAGGCGAAGAATTACAATTCACAGGAAGAGAGGTACAACCAGTGAGTACTTACGAGTCAAAACAAACAAATTTGAATAACATTTCTAAAAATACACAAATGGTAATGTTCGAACCAAGAAGTTTCGAACAAGCTGAGGAGATTGCACGTCACTTAAAGCAAACACGTGGCTGTATTATCAACTTACACCGTTTACAAAGAGAATATGCACAACGTACAATTGATTTCTTGTCTGGTGTTGTATTCGCATTAGATGGAACAATTCAGAAGGTTGGTCATAATGTTATCTTCTGTGCTCCAAGAAACGTTGGTGTTGAAGGTAATATCTCACTTGATAAGGGTGAAGATGAATAATCTAGGGAATTACGATTCTCTGATTGCACATTTACACGACTTAAAAGAAAAGAGTGAACGTTGGCATAAGAGTACTTGTTCTGCATTCTTAACAGAAGAAGAACAAGCTATTGTCCAAAAGATATTCACTCCATCACGCTTTGTCCGCTATGACGGTGGATATGATGATGCACGTAAAAAGAAAGTCATCTTTCTCTATGATGAGAAGGATGGCTTTTCAGATATTGTATGCATGAAGGCTAAGATAGATCAGCGTTTTCGTACGATAGGGCATCGTGATGTATATGGGGCTATCATGAATCTACAGATAGAGAAGAGTAGTTTTGGAGATTTTTGGATTGAAGAAGATGCAATCTATCTCTATACATCAGAGCAGATGGTTGATTTTATCAAAGATCATTTAATTCGCATCAATCAGTTAACGGTATCGTTTGAAAAGATTGATGAACATCCAAAACAAGTGTTTAAAACCAAAGAGATTTCATTGGTTGTGGCAAGTGAAAGAGCGGATGCGCTGGTGGCTGCTTTAACCCATTCTAGTCGTAGTGATGCGAAGGATTTAATACGTAAAGGATACGTGCAGGTAAATCATATCGAACTTGAAGAGCCTGATAAAATATGCAATAATGGGAGTGTTATTTCTATACGTGGAACAGGTAGATTTACCTTCTTAGGTTTTAGCCGAAAGACACGTACAGGGAGAATCGTTGCAGAATTTCTGCAGAATATATAAGAGGAGAGAACATGACGACACGAAGACCGACATTTCGTATCATGAAAAATGGCTATGATCGGTTTGCGGTTGATGATGTGATGGAGCAATACGCTGCGCAAGTTGCCTTCCTTCAAAGAAAGTTGGAACTCTATCAAGAACAAATGGTTGAGACAACAGAGAAGTTGGAGGATTTACAGACACGCTACAATGAGATTGAGCGTGCGGTAGATGTGCGGAAAGATGCGGCCGACAGTATTACCAGATTATCTTTGCAGGAAGCTAACGATGTGATGGCAAGAGCACAGAATAACGCTGATGAGATTGTCAAAGAAGCTTTATCTGTTGCGCGTTCCATATTGCTGGACCTATCGCAACTGTATACTGAAGCTGGTGAGGTCAAGAGTGATCTTAGCCAACAGCTAACCGATTTACAAAAGAGTTTAGATAACTTTAAACTTCCAAAACTTCCTGATATGGATTGGTTGGAAGAATCTGATAAAGAATTGCATTGATCAGGACATGCTTTAACAGAAGTGGATTGATAAGAGAGTTCGTGTATGCTGAAAACGAACATGAAGCCTGTTAATAGAATCACCTGTGAGCAATCGTACATTCTGCGTTAAAGAAGTAATGAGTGTATGACAGTAATGTCATAAACTAAGGTGGTACCGCGTTTAGACGTCCTTAGATTTTTGAGGACGTTTTTATTTTTATAAAGAGGAGGGTCATATGGACTACAAAGATACACTAAACATGCCAAACACAGATTTTGAGATGCGTGGTAATCTTGCACAGAAAGAACCAGGTATTTTAAAGAATTGGCAACAAGACAACTATTATCAAAACTTACTAAAACATCACAAGGGACAGAAGGCATTTATCTTGCATGATGGTCCTCCATACGCAAATGGCAACCTGCATGCAGGTACAGCTATGAACCGTACAATCAAGGACTTCATTATTCGTAGCCATGCGATGTCTGGTTACTATACACCATTCTTTCCAGGATGGGATACACATGGATTACCAATCGAAAATGCTATCCAGAAATTAGGCGTTGATCGTAAGGCGTTATCTGCTGCGGAATTTAGACGTAAATGTGAGGAATATGCACATGAACAAATTGCACAACAGATGGAAACGGAAAAAGCGTTTAGGTCAGATTGCGGATTATGAACATCCATATATCACACTGAAGAAAGAGTTTGAAGCGCGTCAGATTCAGTCTTTCGCAACGATGGCGTTAAAAGGGATGATTTTCCAAGGATTAAAACCTGTTTATTGGTCACCATACAACGAGACAGCGGTTGCGGATTCTGAAATTGTTTATAAGGATGTTAAGGATGCGACAATCTACCTCAAATTCCCAATTGCGGATGGTAAGGGTGTATTAGCTGCAGATGATAACTTTGTAATCTGGACAACAACACCTTGGACAATTCCATCAAACATGGCTGTATCTGTTCATCCAGATCTTAGAATATGCATTAGTCAAGACAAGTGCTGGTAATCTAGTTGTTCTTGCAAAAGTTTGTTGATCGCTTTACTCGAAAAGTTTAATCTTGAAAATCTAGGTGTCCTAAAGACATTTACTGGTAAGGAAATTGAAGGTGTTACATATCATCATGTTGTATTAGATAAGGAATGTCCATGTCTTTTAGGTACTCACGTTACAGATGAAGATGGTACTGGTATTGTACATACAGCTGGTGGTCATGGTATGGATGACTATCTTGTATGTATGAAGAATGGTATGCCACCAATCTGTACAGTAGATGAACGTGGTTATATGAATGAAGAAGCAGGCCCTTATCAAGGTATGTTCTTTGAGGATTGTTCAAAGGCTATCATTCATGACATGAGTGAAAAGGGCTACTTACTAAAAGTTGAAAATATTACTCACTCCTATCCACACGATGATCGTCTGAAGAAGAAGGTTATCTTCCGTGCGGTAAAACAGTGGTTCTGTTCAATTGAAAAGGTACGTGAGCAGGCATTGGATCAGATTAACAACCACGTTAAGTGGCATAATTCCTTTGGCCAAAAGCGTATGAATAATATGATTGCGGACCGTGGGGACTGGTGTATCTCTAGACAGCGTCTATGGGGTGTCCCAATTCCAATTATCTATTGTGAAGACAACTCACCAATCATGGAGAAGGAAGTATTTGATCATATCGCTGAACTTATGAATGAATATGGTTCGAATGTTTGGTTTGAAAGAGACGCAAAAGATTTACTACCAGAAGGTTATACAAATGAAAAATCACCAAATGGTGAATTCCGTAAGGAAACAGATATCATGGACGTATGGTTTGATTCTGGCTCAAGTTGGAATGAATTGATTGCTCGTGGTGATAGTTATCCATGTGATTTATACTTTGAAGGTTCTGACCAGTATCGTGGTTGGTTTAACTCCTCACTTATCGTTTCAACAGCAGTCAACGGCACAGCTCCATATAAGGAAGTTCTATCCCATGGTTATGTTGTAGACTCTAAGGGTGAAAAGATGTCTAAGTCTGTTGGTAATGTTGTAAACCCAATGGATATCATCAACCAGAATGGTGCCGATGTATTCCGCCTTTGGGCAATGTCCTCAGACTTTAAGGAAGACTTAAAGTTAGGCCCAAGCAATATCAAACAGGGTTTCTGATCAGTATCGAAAGATTCGTAATACATTCCGTTTCTTACTAGGCAATGTAAATGGAGAAGACTTCAATCCTGCAACAGATATGGTCGCTTTTGAAAATCTAGAACGTGTTGACCAACAAGTACTTGTATTACTCAATGATTTAGTCAGAGATGTACGTAAGGATGTATTAGAGTATAACTACTTATCCGCAAATAAGCATCTGATGTATTTCATGGTTAATATCTTATCTTCTTACTATTGTGATTTTACAAAGGATATCCTATATGTAAGTGCGAAAGATGATCACCGTAGAAGACAAGTACAGTCTGTATACTGGAACTGTGCGGATGCACTCGTAAAACTTTTGGGCTCCATTCTTAGCATTTACTGCTGAAGAAATCTGGACACATTTCTCACATCTTGGCACAAACTCCGTGCATTACGAAGAATTCCCAGAAGTGAAGGAATACGCAGAAGCTGAAACATTACGTGATGAAATCAAACGTCTATTAGATATTCGTGCACTTGTCACAAAGGCAAATGAAGAAGCACGTAATGAAAACTAATCGCTTCTAGCCAAGAAGCGAAGATCCTTCTTACTCTTCCAAGGGAAGACAAGGAACTTGTAGAAAAAGAATCTAGGTGCTGCAGTAGCACAATGGTTAGTGTTTCTCAGGTTGAACTTGTAGAAGGCGAAACAGCTGTGAAGGTTGAAAAGGCTAGTGGAGAGAAGTGTCAGCGTTGTTGGAACTATGATGAACACGTGGATGAAAATGGACTATGTCCAAGATGCCACGCTGTCATGGAAGGCTATAAGCTCATTCACCAAAACTAAATACATAAAACATGCATGTAGGGATGAAAGCTCTACATGCATGTTTTTGATAAAAGAAAAAGCGACAGTAATCTGTCGCATGATGTTATAGTTCAATCTTCTTAAATTGTTCCCAAGGTAAGTAAGGCTTACCAAAGTGTCCATAGTTTGTAGTCTGTTTATAAATAGGTCTTTCAAGATCTAATTCCTTGATCATGTTTTTAACTGAGAAGTTAAAGTTCTTCTTAACGATTTCTTCTAACTCTTCATCACTATACTTCGAAGTATTGAAAACTGTTGACATTGATAGAGATAGGGTTAGGTTCACCAATTGCATATGCAAGTTCAATCTGACACTTCTTTGCTAGACCGTTAGCTACGATGTTGCGGCAAACGTAACGTGCATAGTAAGCTGCAGAGCGGTCAACCTTAGTAGGGTCTTTGGATGAGAAACATCCACCACCGATAGGTGCGTATCCACCATATGTATCTACTACGATCTTACGCCCAGTTGTGCCAGAATCACCCCAGCTACCACCAACAACGAAGGAACCGGATGGGTTGATGAAGAACTTTGTATTTTCATCAATGAGTTCAGGTTTTACAACCTTGTCGATAACTTCTTTGCGGATTAGTTTCTTTAATTCTTCTTGCGTAATATCTTTACTGTGTTGTGTAGATACGACAATTGTTTCAATTCTCTTAAGTTCGCCATTGTCGTATTCTACTGTTACCTGAGTTTTTCCATCAGGTCCTAATAGTGTAGGATTTTCACGACGAACCTGTTCAAGACGCTTTGCGAGCATATGTGCACAGTCAATCGCAAATGGCATATAAGACTTTGTTTCATCACTGGCAAAACCAAACATGATACCTTGATCTCCAGCGCTATATTCTTGGTGCCCCACAGCAGAGTTGATTTCTGCAGATTGCTTGTTTACCTTTAGAATAACATTGTATTCTTCAGGGTATCCAATATCACTTAGAATTTTCTTTGCGATTGCAGCGTAGTCAATGATGGCAGTTGTACCAGCTTCACCATAGATGAAGATTGTATCATCTTTAATCGTAGCTTCAACAGCCATATGTGCTTGTGGATCTTGTGCCAGAGCTGCGTCCAAGATAGAATCCGCAATCAAATCACAGATTTTATCTGGGTGACCACTTGTAACTGATTCGGATGAGAAATAATACTTTGACATAATAAAAACCTCCTTCGTTTTGTCTTTTTTTATGCGACAGATGAAAGAGGTTATTTAACGTATTTTACTCTTTCCTTATCGATGTCAGCTGAACCACCTTGCTGGAAGCAGTAGGTTGGTGTGAGGTTATTGAGCTGACTCTCTACCTCAGTTCTTGATAAAAGACGTTAATATTAAAAACACTAGAAAAGAATACTTGTCAATTGATATGTTCGTGTTCAAAGACGATTCAAAACTGATATAATCAGTATGGAGGTTTTTGCGAATGAAATGGTCTAAATTAAAAGAAGAAACAATTGAAAATATCAAAGTATTTTCAATTTCAGGGATATTCTTGTTGTAGCGTTTTATACGTTGATAAATAATGTTGAGCCTTTGTTTGGCGTTCTACAGGCAATCTTTGTGGCACTTTCACCATTTATTTATGGAATCGGAATTGCTTTTTTGTTGAATCCGCTACGAAAGATTATTGAATATAGTTGGTTAGGAAAGACAAAACTAAAAGCCACGTACAAAGAAGATTATCGCTTCCTTTGGAGCACTATTTATCGGAATTATCATGTTGTTTGTATTTCTTTTCTCCATTCTTATTCCACAGATGATTTCTTCTATCCAAACCTTCCTGTCCTCTTTTGAGGGATATGTCGATTCTGCTCGTAACTTCTTTGAGTCTAACAACTTTTTTAGCGATGATTTACTTAAAACTTTAAACCCTGTTATTGATAAGGGGGTCAGTATGTTGGGAGATTGGGTATCTAATCTTGCAAGTAGTTTGAATGCCATCTTAATGTACAGTGTTATTTTCGCTAAGAGTGTGATGAACTTCTTGATTGGCATGATTATCGCATTATATATTCTTCTGGATGAGGTAAATCTCAAACGTCAAATGAAGAAAGTGTTATACGCGCTTCTTCCAGAGAAGACGACAAAGGGTATCTTAAGAACAACTCGTTTAACAATTAATACATTCAATAGTTTCGTTGCTGGTAAAGCGGTGGATTCTTTAATTATTGGAATCCTCTGTTATATTATTCTGTCATTTATGAAGATGCCATATACACCACTGATCAGTGTTGTTGTTGGTGTTACAAATATGATTCCTGTATTTGGTCCATTCTTAGGAGCGGTTCCAAGTATTCTGATTCTATTATTGGTTGATCCATTTAAAGCGTTGGAATTTTCAATCTTTATTCTAATCCTACAACAGGTAGATGGTAATATTATTGGTCCACGTATTCTAGGTGGGGCAGTTGGCTTACCAACGTTATATGTCATGTTCGCTATCATTATTGGTGGTGCGTTATTTGGTATCGTTGGCATGTTTATTGGTGTACCAGTCTTCTCAGTTATCTTTGTATTAGTAAGCGAGTTTATCCATCGACAGTTGGATAAGAAAAATATCACAATACAATAAAAAACTGCAGTGGTTACTCATCCTAAGCGAAGGAAGGGTGCCATGCAGTTTTCTTTATATATTGAATAAGATATCTTCGTATGATGGTAATTTGTAGAATTCTCTAGCTGCGATTTTGTTTCGTATGCATCTACGGATGCCCTAAGTTTGTCCATGAGAGGATTGATCTTGTAGTAGATATTTTGACCAACCTCAAATGTATTGCCAATTGCAGTTACTTTTTGCCAAGCATCTTCTACTGATTGAATTGCTTGGTATGTTTGATCAATCAATGTCGAAATAGTTCTAGCGTGGTCACGGATGAACTTTGGTGTATTCTTACCACTTGAGTTGATAGTATCATTGTAGAACTTTAAGTTCTGCGATTTGGGAAGGAAGGATATCTTTGCGTGCCATCTCAATCATTGTACGAACTTCAATACCCATAATCTTTTCGTATTGTTCCTGCAAAGATGATACGGTTGGCTGCTAATTCTTTTTCAGAGTAGATATTTAGGGAAGTAAAGAGGTTAATAACAGAAGGGTCATTAAGAACTTCTAGTAGATTCGATAAAACTCTTTACATTTGGTAAGCCTCTACGCTTTGCTTCCTTTTGCCCATTCTTCACTATATCCATCTCCAGAGAAGAGATTCTCTTGTGCTTTTTCAATCAAAGTTACGACAGATTGTTAATGCCTTTTTCTACGGATGTCCTGGATATACTTGATGCCTTCAAGTTCATCCGCAATCTGATTGAGAGATTCTGCCATGATAGCGTTCAAAGTACAGTATTTGAGAAAGATGCACTCATCGATGAGACCAAAGCATTCTAAACTCAAACTTATTACCAGTAAAAGGCAAGAGGGATGTACGGTTACGATCAGTGTTATCGTGAGGAATATAAGATAAACCTGTTACAGGATTAAAGGATGGTCTTTTTCTTCTTGTGTAATTGGTTTCTTACGATTCTTTGTATAGATATCATAGAGGATATTTTCAATATAACTTCAAGATAAATTGAAATGATTGCTGGAGGTGCTTCGTTAGCACCTAAGCGATGATCATTACCTGTACAGGATGCACTCAGTCTAAGTAGAAGAGGGTATGTATCAACTGCACGAATAAATGCACATACAAATAATAAGAAACGGATGTTTTCAGCTGGCTTTTCACCTGGGGAAAATAGGTTTTGTCCATCATCTGTGATGATGGAATAGTTATCATGTTTACCGGAACCATTGATACCTTGGAATGGCTTTTTCGTGTAAGAGACATGCAAAACCATGTTTCTTGGCTGTCTCACGTAGGATATCCATAATGAGGTGATTTTGGTCAACAGCCACATTACCGTTTGTAAAGATAGGTGCTAATTCAAATTGTCCAGGCGCAACTTCGTTGTGCTCTGTTTTGGCATAGATACCTAACTTCCAAAGTTCTTGATTAGCTTCTTTCATAAAGGCTGCCACACGTGGTGGAATTGCACCAAAGTAATGGTCATCTAATTCCTGTGTCTTAGGAGATGGTACACCAAACAAAGTGCGACCAGTAAAGCGTAAGTCTAGGCGACGATCAAAGTATTTACGGTCGATGAGGAAGTATTCCTGCTCAAGTCCTACGGAAATATCACAACTCTTTACATCTTTATCGCCAAGAATATTAACAATGCGTGTTGCGGATTTGCTGAGTGCTTCTAATGATTTTAATAGAGGATCTTTTTTATCTAAGGCTTCACCACTGTAAGACACAAAGACAGTAGGGATACAGAGGATGTTATCACGGATGAATACCGGACTCTTTACATCCCAATAGGTATATCCGCGTGCTTCAAATGTTGTACGTAAACCACCATTAGGGAAGCTTGAGGCATCTGGCTCACCTTTGATAAGCATCTTTCCAGAAAATCGAGCAAAAGGCTCTCCATTTATATCTGGCTCTAAGAAACTATCATGTTTTTCGGCTGTGCCGCCAGTCATTGGTTGGAACCAGTGTGTGAAGTGAGTAGCACCATTATCAAGTGCCCAAAGTTTCATCGCATGTGCGATTGCATCTGCGGTTGTGCGGTCTAGCATTTCTTCGTTTGCGACTGTTTTCTTCCAAGAAAGATAGACAGGGCGAGGCAAGCGACTCTTCATCTCTTTTTCGCCAAATACTTTAGAACCAAAATCTTTAAATAGGTCTTCCATAGTATCTCCTTTTTAGTTATGAAAAAAATTTATAACGTTTTACAGGATGTTTCAATATAAAAATTATGAATATCATTTCTATAAAATTTTTCTTTAAGATTTCTATGAAATTTTTATAGAAATGACAGAAAAATCTGAAAAATAAAAATAAAAATGCAGAAAATTTTTCTGCATTTTAGTAATATGGAGTTAAATTCATCGAAGTTGATTTGTTTCTAACAAACGAACATCATGTACTTCAGGTACTTCATCTAATAAGATAGCTTTAATACCATCATTTAATGTGGAATCCATTACCATACATCCATTACATGCACCAGTCATTGTTACTGTAACAACTCCATCAGCATATCCCTACCAAGAAGACGTCACCGCCATCCGCTTGGATATATGGGCGAATCTTGTCCAGCGTATGTTGAATGCGCTGTAACAACTCCTTACGGACTGGATCAGTTTCTAGGGCAATTAGATCCGCACTACTTTCAGAATAAAAATCTGTATCACTCATTACTATCGCCTCTTTCCTTACTTTACAAGATAGAAGATATACGCAACGAATAGTCCCCAAATAATACCACCAACAACTTCAACCCAACGATGACCAAGTACAGGTTTTAATTTTGTCTTATAGATGGAACTTTCGAATACATGAGGATATCTTTCTTGTAAATCCTTGACTAATTGTTGCGTAACTTTGATGTTTTGTCCACTATAATACCTCACATTTGCGGCATCATAGATAACAATAATGGCTAAAACAACGGTAATCGCAAATAGAGTCGAACTAAAACGCTCACGGAAGCCTACCGCTAAAGCAAGGGCAGAGACCATTGCACTATGTGAACTTGGAAAGCCACCGCAAGCAACGGTTAAACTCCATTCCCAATCGTGTTCAGGCTCAACAATAAATGCACAAATTGGTTTTAAAAGCTGTGCACTGATAGCCGCAAATATAGCACAAAATATAATATGTATCGTATTTAATGAAATTAACATAACAAGCCTCTGAATAAAAGTATACACACATCTTTTTCGTGAGTGTGCTATACTTAAGGACGATTGAAAATGCTAAAATGATATACAAACCAGGACAGATTGTAGAAGGAAAAAAATAACGAGGGATTCAACCCTACGGTGCATTTGTGGCACTGGAACATCATGTAAGTGGACTAATTCACATCTCTGAAATTAGTGATGGATTTGTGAAGGACATTTCAAAGTTTCGTTACAGTTAGGGGATGTTTTTGAAAGTTAAAAGTCTTGGAATGCGATGATAAGAGCAGTCATGTCAAGTTATCATTGAAAGCACTTCAGAAAGCACACTCAAGAAATAGACGTAAACCGATGGGGCATAAACCAAGTTTACCGAACATGAAAATGGGTTTTTCAGACAATCGCAAATGCTATGAGTGAATGGATCAAAGAGGCGAAGGAGACTATTTTAAAAATGATGAAGTTAAATACATCACACGCTTTACTCAAGGAAAGTATTGAAAGTTATCAAGAAAAAGTAAATGAACTACACAAAGTAATTTTTGAAAGAACTGGTGCCGGTAACGACTTTATGGGATGGGTCGATTGGGCTGAAACATATGATAAGGCTGAATTTCGAACGCATCTTAAAGGTTGCTGAAAAAGGTAAAGGATAAGGCTGAAGTATTACTTGTATGTGGTATCGGTGGATCTTACTTAGGTGCACGTGCTGCTATCGAAATGATTCAAGGTCTATACTCAGGAAATAAGACAGAAGTTATTTTCGTAGGTAATACATTTTCATCTACATATATTGCACTAGGTGTTAAAAGCATATCCAAGACAAGACGTTGTGATGAACGTTATCTCTAAGTCTGGTACAACAACTGAAACAGCACTTGCTTTCCGTGTATTCCGTGAATTCATGGAAAAAGAAATATAGCAAGGAAGAATGCAAGGAACGTATCATCGCAACTACAGATAAAGCACGTGGTACATTAAAGGCATTAGCAGATAAAGAAGGCTACGAAACATTCGTTATCCCTGATGATATTGGTGGTAGATACTCTGTAATTACACCAGTAGGTTTAGTACCACTTGCTATTATGGGTGTAGATATCAAGAAGATCATGGCTGGTCTTTACGATGCATATAAAGGAATTAAATACAGCAGATCTTTCTAAGAACCCTGCATATCAATACGCTGTATGCAGACGTATCCTACAGAACCAAGGTTATGATGTAGAAATGTTTGTTGCGTATGAACCACAGCTTGCAATGCTTGCTGAATGGTGGAAGCAGTTATTAGGTGAATCTGAAGGTAAGGATGGTAAGGGTATCTTGCCAGATAGTGCAAACTTCTCAACAGATTTACATAGCTTAGGACAGTTTATCCAAGAGGGTAAGAAAGTTCTATTCGAGACAATCCTAGAAGTAGAGAATCCTACAGAAGATCTACTTATTCCAACGGATGCGGAAAATAGCGATCAGATGAACTACCTTGCTGGTAAGTCATATGATTGGGTCAATAAGATGGCTTGCCTTGGTACAATTGAAGCTCACGAAGTAACAGGTGGAGTTCCTAACTTAATCATTTCTATTCCAGATATGAAGGAATACTCATTTGGTTATCTCTGCTATTTCTTCTTCATCGCTACAGCGATGACTTGCTATATGATTGATATCAACCCATTCAATCAGCCAGGTGTAGAAATCTATAAGAAGAATATGTTCCGTTTATTAGGTAAACCTACTAAGTAAGTCTTTAAGAGGAAGAAATTCCTCTTTTGATTTTATGAATAGAAAGGATGGTGTGTAGATGTCTACAATAAATCCAAGAGGCGCATTATCGCCGTATGACACAGATTCAATTCCACACTTAATTACGCAGCTAGCAGTTCCAACGATTATATCGATGCTTGTAACGAGTATCTATAATATGGCAGACACTTACTTTGTAGGTACAATTAGTACTTCTGCAAGTGGTGCGACTGGTATTGTATTTAGTTTGATGTCTATTCTACAGGCCTTTGGCTTTATGTTTGGACATGGTGCAGGTGCGAATATCTCACAACAACTAGGCTCAAAAAATGTAGAGAAGGCTAGAATATACGCTTCGACAAGTTTCTTTCTTTCTATTTTTGTTGGTGCAGTTGTAATGGTCATTGGACTCATCTTTATGGATCCAATGATGCGTTTGATGGGTAGTACAGACACCATCCTTCCGTATGCTAGAATATATGCATTCTATATTTTGCTTGCAGGCATGGCTATGACATCAAGCTGTGTGTTAAACAATATCTTGCGTTATGAAGGTAAAGCCTTCTATGCGATGATTGGTTTAACACTTGGTGGTGTCTTGAATATCTTTGGTGATTATATTTTAGTTCGCATCTTTCATATGGGCATTGCAGGTGCAGGTCTTAGTACAACTATCTCACAATATATTAGTATGTTTGTGCTTGTACTACCTTATTTACAAGGTAAAACTCAAAGCCGTTTACAACCAAAATATGTAACATGCAAGCCTGAAATTTTAAATCGTATCTTTTCGACAGGACTACCATCTTTGAGTCGACAAGGATTAAACTCACTATCTACAATGGTATTAAATACTACATCTGCGATGTATGGTGATGCGGCTGTTGCAGGTATTTCTATCGCAACTCGTATTGTGTCTTTCTTATTTTGTGTTGCGCTTGGTATTGGTCAAGGATTCCAGCCTGTTAGTGCATTTAACTATGGCGCAAAAATCTATAGTCGTGTTAAGAAGGGATTCTACTTTACGCTTAAGAGTGGCACTGCATTGATGGCGATTCTTGCGGTAATTGCATTTACATTCTCAGGACATTTTGTTGCGCTGTTTAGAGATGATCCTGATGTTATAGCAGTTGGTACAACGGCATTACGTTTCCAATGTGTATCTTTAGTATTAATGCCGATGACGATGTATGGGAATATGTTATTTCAGTCAATTTCACGTAGTGCCGTTGCAACATTTCTAGCGATGCTACGAAGTGGACTAGTTCTAATCCCTGCTGTCATTATCTTGCATGCATGTTTTGGAATAACAGGTATTGAAGCTGTACAATCTGTAAGCGAGATTATGACTGCAATTATTTCATTACCGTTTATTCTTTATCTATTTAAAACATTTCCAGAAGATGGAAGAGATATCATATAAAAAAGCGATGGATTCATCGCTTTTTGTGTCTAATAAGTAATAATGTCTTTTAAGCCTTCGCTTGCTACAACATAATAGCCGTTTGTTTCTTTGCCTTCACCTTGTTTCTTTGCTGGATCCATGACCCATACTGCATTAGCTTCTTTACATGTTGCTTTTCTTTTATGCTTCTAGTACTCTCTTTCCATCTTCGATGGAAAGTGTAAATAGTGTTGTACTTAAGCAATCAGCGACACCAGAATCTTCTGTAAAGATGGTGACACTATGGTAATGCGTTGCGGGATAATTTGTGGATGGATCAATAATGTGGTGATAACTATTACCATCTGTTGCGATATAGAAGCGCTCATAGTCTCCACTTGTAACAAAGGAGAAGGAGCCTTTGGAAGAAATTAATGCAAGTCCATTTGGTAGAGCACCTTCTGGATCAGCAATACCGACATTCCATGTGCTTCCATCAGGTTTATCATTTACAGTACGGATGTTTCTGCCTACATTGAAGTAACCTGCTTGCATGTGTTGACTAACTTCTTCCGCAACTAATTCTGTTGCATATCCTTTTGCAATACCACCAACATCAAATGATTGACATGGCTGAGTAATATATACTGTGCTTTCTTCGTCGTTTATTACAACATTATCCCAACCCTTACAACCAGCAGCTTGTGTAAGTTCTTCCTCTGATGGAAGATTACCAAGTTGTTTTTCAGTCTTGAGTTTAATACCTTCTTCACGATACTTATGCCAAACCTTAAGAAGGGCACCCATGGTAATATCAAATTCGCCATTGGAGTAATCATAGAACTGTTTTGCCATATGCAACATGTCAATGATTGGTTTATCAACTTTGACTGGTTTGATACCAGCGTTATCATTAACTGTCTTTAGGTTGTTGATACCATCATAGTCGTTATAAATATCAAATAACTGATTGTAATAACGAAGTAGGGTAGTGCTATCCTTGAAATGAGCAGCTGCCGATTCGGTATTCGTTGTATATTCCATGTAACTATAGATTGTATCGAAACCTACATCAGAACTCACATTTTCATATTTGGTTAGACTTTCGCTATTGGTTGAAGTTGTGCTAGAAGCACTGTTTTTACTCTCTTTTGTTGTACAGCCAGCAAGTAGTGTACAAACGCTTAATGCGCTGATTAATAATTTAGTTATTTTTCTTTTCATATCTAAACTATATCATAAAAGCCATCTTACTGTTAATGTGGAATATGTTATAATTTTGAGTGATTTCAGATGAGGAAAGGAAAGAAAATTATGTCAATATTTACAGGACCAATGAAGCTTCATTTAAATGGACATAAGGATTGGACTACTTCATAAAGAAGTATTGAAAGTCTATCGATCCAGATGTTGTTTGGATTCCACTTGTAAACGGTGTTGCCCCATGCCAACCACTTGTTCAAGTTGGAGATGAAGTTAAGATTGGACAAAAGATAGCAGAAAGAAATGATGCATTCTATTTACCACTCTTTGCATCTGTTTCCGGTACTGTTACGGGTATCGAAAAGTTCTTGGGTGCAGGTGGTACAATGATTGACCATCTACGCATTCAAAATGACCACAAACATACAGTAGAACGTGCGTTTGCGGCGTTTGATTATGAAAAGGCTAGCTGGCAGGAATTACACGCATTTGCCAAGGAGTCCGGTATGCTTGGCTTAGGTGGTGCAGGATTTCCATCTTATGTAAAGTATAACAAGCCAGAGAATGTAGAACTCTTTATCGTAAATGCGGTTGAATGTGAACCATTCTTAACATCTGATTATAAGAATATTGAAGAAAACATGGACTTACTAAAGGTAGGTACACTTGCATTCTTCAAGATGAGTAATGCAAAGGCTGGTTGTATCGCAATCAAGGAAGATAAGAAGGAACAGATTGCCCAACTGCAAGAAACATTTAAGGGAACACCAATCGAGGTGCGTATCGTTCCTAACGTTTACCCTATGGGTTGGGAAAGAACACTTGTATACCAGCTAACAAAGAAGCGTTATGACAGATTACCAATTGAAGCAGGCTGTATTGTTAACAACGCATCTACAGCAATTGCATTTGGTAATGCGCTCGTAAATGGTATGCCAGTTACACATAAGTACTTAACTGTATCTGGTGATGCGGTTAAGAATCCACAGAATGTATATGTTCCTGTTGGAACAAAGGTACATGAGATTATCGACGCTGTTGGTGGATATAAAGATGGTGTGGATGATGTAGTGTTACTAGCTGGTGGACCAATGATGGGTCGTGCAGTTCCTAATGATCAATTTGTAGTAATGCAACAGAACAATGGTCTTACAATTCAGAAGTATGAAAAGCCAGATACAGTTGCTTGTTTACGTTGTGGACGTTGTACGGAAACATGTCCATCTGGATTACAACCAGTACGTATCGCTTCTGAACATAAGTCTGTAGACTATGATACATTAATGCGTTTAGATGTAATGAACTGTATTGAATGTGGTCTATGTACATATGTATGTCCATCTAAGATTGAAGTAACTGAGAATGTTAGACGTGCAAAGACATTTGTACGTGCAAAACTAGCATCACAGGCAAAGAAATAGGAGGCAGGAAAAATGAAATTTTCATATAAAGTATCGCCTAACTATGCGGCTAAACAATCTACAACAGGTATTATGTTGGAACTTAGCTTAGCTTTGGTTGTTGTGACAGTTGCTTCTGCAATCTGGTATGGAATGACAGGCGGTGCTTCTTTAGGTATTCGTGTTATTCTACTGTCCATCGCTTCTGTAGTAACTGCATTGTGTACTGAAACATTGTACTTACTTGCAAGAAAGAAGAAGGACATTGCAAAAGAATTGTTACATTCCTATGGTTGGGTAACAGGTTTAATTATTCCATTAATCACAAGAATTAATGTTAGTTTTTACGCAATTATCATTGCGACTGCAATTGCAATCTTGTTTGGTAAGATGTTATTTGGTGGATTTGGTCAGAACATATTTAACCCAGCAGCATTTGCGGAAGCAATTATCATGAACTCATTTAGTGCAAGTGTTGCGGCTGATATTCAAACAGGTGCTACACCACTTGCAGTTATGAAGTCTTATGGTTGGGTAGTTGATGGCAGTGCATTGCAAAATGTATTAGGTCAATTTGGTAACTTATCCGGTATGTTCTTAGGTAATCTATCAGAGTGTTATCGGTGGATCATGCGCATTATTATTAATTCTCGTTGCAGTATATCTCATTGCTAGACGTATTATTGACTATCGTTTGACAGTGACATATATCGTAACAGTATTCGTAGTATCTCTCATTGTTGGTTTAATGCATGGTGCAGGTATTGAATATGCAATCGTTAATGTATTAGCGGGTGGTGTATTATTCGCTGGTGTGTTCATGTTAACAGATCCAGTTACTTCACCAGTATCAATTCCAGGTAGATATGTATTTGCGGTAGGTGCTGCAGCTCTTACATTGATTATTCGTTGGAAGGCTAACTTACCAGATGGTGCATTATACTCTGTCTTAATTATGAATATGCTAACACCTGCAATTGATCAGTTGCTAGATGGTAGTCAGATTAAGGATGCGGCAAAGATTGCGCGTAAAGCAGTTATTGCAATGTGTGCATTCTTAGTGGCAGTTCTTCTTGTTGGATCTAGTTTAGTAGCAAAGACTCCAACAGTTGCTGAAGAGCCAAAGAAGGATGATAAACCTGCAGAAGCAGTAGCATTAAGTGCTGAGGACTTTAGCGAAAATAATGCAGAGTGTACAGAGACAAGTAATGATGGCACAACTGCAGTATATGCATGTAAGGCAAAGGGATTCGAAGGTGTTAACGAAGCTACAGTAACAATTGATGTAGCGAAGAAGACAGTCGTATCCATTTGCGGTTACTAAAGTTCAGTGATACGGAAGAAGTTGGTGATCAAGCTACTACAGAAGAACAACTTAAGAAATATGTTGGTGCAACTGCAGATAGTAAGATTGACGCAACAACAGGAGCGACATCTACAAGCAAGTCACTACGCGCAATGATTGCGACCGCATTAAAGTCTGCTTCCGCAGTAGCGTTAGGTAAAGAAGACTTTAAAGACAACAAAGCAGAGTGTTCAGAAACAAGCAATGATGGCACAACAGCTATGTATGCATGTAAGGCACAAGGGCTTTTGAAGTGTAAATGAAGCAACAGTTACAGTAGATGTAGCTAGTAAGTCTGTAAAGAGTATTGAAGTAACAAAGTTTGACGATACAGAGGCGTAGGCGACCAAGCAACAAAAACAGCTGAGTTAGATAAGTACAAGGGAGTTACGCTTGAAAGTAAGGTAGACTCTACAACAGGAGCAACATTTACAAGTACATCACTCAGAGCAATGATTACAACAGCCTTGCAGGCTGCAACAAAGTAAGGAGGTGCTCGTATGAAAATTGATAAGACTTCAGGAGTATATAAAGCATGCATGCTTGGTATTCTCTGTGCTGTATGTGGAATTCTACTATCAACAGTAAATGCGATTACCGCTCCGATTATTCAAGAAAATGCATTGGCATCTGTTAAGTCATCATTAGAGCAGATTTATCCAGGTGCAACATTTACAGATGTTACAGAAGACAAGATTGGTCTTCTTGAATTAAAAGATGGTGAAGAGTCTCTCATCGATGGTATTTACAACGCTGAAGGTAAGGGGACAATCTTTACATTACATTCTACAGGATATAACGCAGATGGATTTAAGTTCATGATTGCGTATAACAATGACGGTTCCGTTGGTGGATACAGTGTACTTGAACAAGCCGAAACGGCTGGTAAAGGTGATAAGGCATTTAAGGATCCATATGTAAGTGATGTATTAAAACTTACTTCTTCTGATACAATGCCACTTATTACTGGTGCAACAATTACAACTACTGCAGTAGGAAAAGCAGTAGATCAAGCTAGACAAGTATTCAATAAGATGAATAATATCTCTTATGATGAAAATGCGACAGCCACACCTGCACCAAAAGCAGAGCCAGTAGCATTAGGCAAAGAAGATTTCAAAGACAACAAAGCAGAGTGCTCGGAAACAAGCAATGATGGAACAACAGCCATCTATGCATGTAAAGCACATGGTTTTGAAGGGGTAAATGAAGCAACAGTCACAGTAGATGTAGCAAGTAAGTCTGTAAAGAGTATTGAAGTAACAAAGTTTGGCGATACAGAGAGCGTAGGCGACCAAGCAACAAAAGCAGCTGAGTTAGAAAAGTACAAGGGAGTAACAGCTTGAAAGTAAGGTAGACTCTACAACCGGAGCAACATTTACAAGTACATCACTCAGAGCAATGATTACAACAGCCTACAGGCTGCAACAAAGTAAGGAGGAAGGTATGAGCGAAAAGAAAATTAAAGGTCAAGGCTTCTTCTCTAGATTAGCAACAGAGAAACCCAGTATTCGCAACTTACTTAGGTATCTGTTCAACATTAGCAATTACAACAAGTTTAAACAGTGCGATTGGTATGGGTGTTGCGGTAATTGTTGTATTAACATTATCCAATATCTTAGTATCATTAATTGCACCAATTACACCGGATGATATTCATATTCCAGTTTATATCGTTATTATTGCGACATTAGTTACTATCGTTTCGATGTTTATGCATGCATATACACCAAGTCTATTTACAGCGTTAGGTGCATTCTTAGACTTAGTTGTAGTAAACTGCATTATCTTAGGACGTGCTGAAGCATATGCATGCAAGCATTCAGTACCTGAATCTATCGTTGATGGATTACAGCAGGGTTGTGCATACACATTTGCACTTCTTGCAATGTCACTCATCAGACAGTTATTAGGTACTGGTGGATTATCTTTCTCAAATCCATTTACAAACAATGTTGTATTTGCATTTAGAATTATTCCAGAAGGATTTGAAATTCCAATGTTCTACAGAGCAGTTTGGTGCATTTATTACATTTGCATGCTTAGCTGCTGGTGTAGCTGCTTACAAGAACTATCTTGCTAAGCCAGCAAAGAAAGGAGCTGCTAAATAATGAACTTATTTACACTCTTGATCAGTGGATTACTGATTAACAATATTATTCTTACGAAGTTCTTAGGTATGTGTCCATTTATGGGAGTATCTACAAAACTTGAATCTGCAGTAGGTATGGGTCTTGCCGTTATCTTTGTTATCTTCGGTGCATCCATTCTTGCATGGGGACTTTATCACTTTATCTTAGTTCCATTTGAACTAGAGTTTATGGAACTGATCTGCTTCATCTTATTGATTGCAGCATTCGTTCAGTTTGTTGAATTGTTCGTTAAAAAGTTCTCACCAGAACTGTATAAGTCATTAGGTATTTACTTACCACTTATTACAACAAACTGTGCAGTACTTTACGTAGCAATGGATAACATTACACAGAAGTATACATTAGCACAAACAATGGTAAATTCTATCGCAGTACCTGCTGGCTTTATGATGATGCTAGTTATCTTTGCAACAATCCGTAAACGTTTAAATCAAAACGATATTCCGAAGGCATTCCAGGGCAATCCTATCGCTTTCATTTGTGCAGCAATTATGGCAATTGCATTCTCTGCATTTGCTGGATTAGTATAAGCCGTGCTTAGAATCGTTGTTGCGGCTTTTATTAGCTGTAGGTTTCTTTGCCCTAAATGTATGGCTATTAAGGCTGAATCAAAGAACACCAAAACCTGAAGGTTGTGAAGACCTAAAGGCAGAGTGTTCTGCATGTGGAATCAGTGAATGTAGTGTTCGCCAAGCGCCACACAAAACAGAGGAGGAATAATGGTAGTAGCAATTTTAAAAGCTTTTGGCTTGATGTTAGTATTGGGTGCTGTTTTAGGTGGTGTACTAGCGTTTGCTTCCATTAAGTTCTATGTGAAGGAAGACAATCGCAAGGAAGAGTTAACAGCTCTATTGCCCTGGATATAACTGCGGTGCTTGTGGTAACCCAGGCTGTGCTGCGATGGCTGTGAAGTTACTTGATGGCCAAGCGCAAGTTGAACAGTGCAAACCAAGCAAGCCAGACCAAAGAGAAGCTATTAAAGCATATCTTGCTGAACATGTGAGTTAAGAAAAAAATTCCTGAGCGTAAGCTTGGGAATTTTTGATGGAAAATACCCATCAAGATTACATATATAAGTCTTGAGGGTAAATTTGAATGAAAAAAATAAAAAAAGAACAGTCAATTTTTGTACTGATACTATGCTTGTGTGTGATAGTGGAAATATACTAGTCTTTCGCTACTTTTTAGCAAAGACGATTAATTTAAAAACAACCTATATCGCAAAGCATGATATTCCACCGCGTACAGAGATTCAAAACAGAAGATCTAACTATGATTCAAATTCCAGAAAAGTACATGCAGGCATATACTTGGAATGAAAAAGCAGATATTGTTGGTAAATATACATCAATTCAAGGGATGATACCGAAGGGTTCTATGTTTTATAAAGATATGCTGTATAACGAAAAAGAAGTTCGTGATCTTGCAATCACAAAACTTCAAGAAGGAATGACGATATTTACATTAGAAACAAATGTATCTTCACTAGGTAGTATTGAAGAGGGAATGTATGCAGATATCCATGTTTCAATCTCACAGAAGAAAGAAATACCAATTACAGGTATACTGATACGACATGCAGAAGTAATATCAATTAAAGACCATAAAGGACTATCACTGAAAGACGAACAATCAACCAAGGTTCCATATTTTGATTGAACTTGGAATCAATCAAAGTGATATTGATTATCTTTCTCTAGCTTCTTCGTTAGGCGAAATCAGATTATTTCCATCAGCAGATTCCTATAAACCAGATAAATCTACACTAGAACAGGATTCGAAAGTGACGGAATATTTAAAATCTCTTTATCCATAGTAAACAAAATAAAAATCCGCTATTCAACGGATTTTTTTGCTACAAGGGGCGACTAATGGGACTCGAACCCATGAGTGCTGGAGCCACAATCCAGTGTGTTAACCAACTTCACCATAGCCGCCATGTGCTAAAATATATTATCATATCCAAAACGTAATAAACAACATATATTTTTAGTTATATTGAAAAATAGAGGTATTATACATACATGAGACAAATTAATATTGGTGGTGAACTACGAAATCTAGTAGTTGAACACAAGCGAAATAAGAAAATGTATCTACGGGTAAAAGAAGATGGAACATTGTTTGTGACCTGCCCACGTTATGTCAGTGAGCAGGAAATTCTATCCTTTATCCTTGAGAAACAAAGAATGGATTATAAAAGTTAGTAAAAAAGAAAAGAAAAAGAATCGTTATCTTTTAGACGGTACTGACCGTAAAGGAAGCGTGCTGGTTAGGAAGGGTATATCCAGTTGAATTTATCTTTCTAAACAGAAATTTATGTCGGTTGAAGAGGATCAAAATCATATTCTATCTGCCCAGAGGTGAATGATGATATTATTCAGGAAATCTTCTATCGTACAGGAAATCTTCAACTGAAACTAATGGTGGAGGAAAGACGCAAAGATTGGGATAATCATATTTGTCTTGTAAATTATAGAAATCTTCCAAAGTATTACTCTAAAAGTATATGACAAGTAGATGGGGATCCTATTCACCGATGACACATCACATTAGCTTTATCATCAAGATTAATTCACTTTTCCCAGTTGTATGTTTGGATTATGTTTTATTACATGAGTATGCACATATCCTGGAAGGGAATCATTCAAAGCGATTTTATGATATCATCAAAATGTATATGCCTGAATATAAGGAATATAGTGATTTATTGAAATGAGGTTAATGATGGGAAACATTGTAAAAAAGAAAAATAGTGTTTTTATTTGGGAAATACAATATTTTGAAAAATGGTATTCTTGGTTTTTTGATTACATTTTTAATTACAGTGATGATCGCAAAGATATTTACAACGATACTTGAAAAATTAGTTGATCATGCGATGAAGAAAGATGCTAGAGCAAGTATGCCATTTAAGTATCTTTTAAAAGATATTACGTACAGTGATTTATGTTATTGCAACATTTGCGATTTTGATGAATGTGAAGCCTTTACAGAGTATTTCTACAGCGATTCTAGGTGCAACGAGTGTTATGACAGTTGTTGTCGGTTTAGCTGCACAGGAAACGTTTGGTAACTTTATCGCAGGGTTCTTTATCGTTATCTATCAACCATTCCACGTAGGGGATATGGTCAATCTTCCAGAGAAGAATATCTCTGGTACAGTGATTGAAATTACATTCCGTCATACGATTTTAAATACGATTGAGAATACAAAGATTATTGTGCCAAATAGTACGATGAACTCCGCAATTGTAGAAGATAAAGCATTTGGACAGAAGACATATATTCGCTATCTATCCTTAACCGTAGCGTACAATACAGATATTGATAAACTTGAAAGAGTGATTACTGATGTTGTAGTCAAATACAGATGGCGTCATCGATACTAGAAGTGCAGAAGCACAAGAAAAGAATTTACCAATCAATATTACGGTGAAATGAGTTCTTAGATAGTGGTATTCAGATTCGCTTCCCATTTACAACGAAGTCACTTGGAAAGAGCGTAGAGACTGCTTCTAAGATTCGTAAGTCTTTACTTGTGGCATTTAGAGAGAATGGAATTGAGATTCCATATCAGAAAAATTCAGATTCATTAAGATAATATGTAAACGTTTACATTATTTTTCATGAATTCACACGAAAAGTTGGCAAAAGATAATCAAACGATATTGCAGGGAATTAAAATTGAGGTATTATGTAGTTACAGGAACACGAAGTGTATTATTAAGAGAATGGAGATGATGTAGCATGACTACGAAGCATGTTCTTTTTGATATACAATATGAGATTGTACAAACCCCAGGCGGGGAGGTTTTTGACGGGTTCTCTGTGAAAATGGTTTTTAGGATGGACATATAATGCCCATCCTTTTTTGTAACTAATTTCTGATAATCATACAGGAGGAAAACGATTATGGATCAGACAAATTTAGACTTTTTTGAAGCAGCAGCCAGTGGCGATTTTGCAAAATTATGTGCACAGGTTTCTAAGGGTGCAAACATTAACATCGCTAATGGTGATGGACGTACAGCGTTAATGAGAAGTGCAAAACGTGGTTACACTGAAATCGTACGTTTCTTATTAGACAATGGTGCGGATACAAGAGCTAGAGATAAAAATAATAAGACAGCTTTAATGGGTGCCGCTAAGAAGGGTCACACAGACATTTGCCGTATGTTAATTCATGCGGGCGCAAACGTTGATGCCCATGATAATAAGGGTAGAACAGCTTTAATGAGAGCTTCATTACTTGGTCATAGTGACACAGTGAAGTACTTAATTTCTAAGAACGCTGATGTAAATGCAGTAGATGAACAGGGTCGTACAGCATTAATGGAAGCAGTAAATGCATATAAGTTAGATGAAATTAAAGATTTAGTAGATAACGGTGCAGATATCAATAAGGCTGATAATAAAGGGTTGTACAGCATTGATGCGCGCTGCGTATATTGGAATTCCAGAATTAGTGAAGTATCTGCTTGAAAAAGGTGCAGATAAGACAATGAAGGATTTTGATGGTAATTTAGCAATTCATTACGTACGTAAAGAATGCTTATCAGATTTGAAAGATATTTTGAAGTAGGAGGCCGACAATGAAAGACTATTTAGCAAATGAAGTAAGAAACGTAGTGGTGCTAGGACACTCTGGCGCTGGTAAGAGTTCTGTCATTGAAGCCTGCCTATATTTCACAAAGGCAATCGAACGTTATGGAAAGAATAACGATGGCACAACAGCACTCAACTACGATCCTGAAGAAGGTAAACGTGGTACCTCTGTATATTGCCATATCGCACCTGTAGAATGGAAAGATAAGAAAATCAACTTTATCGATACTCCAGGTTATATGGATTATGCTGGTGAAGAAGCGACAGGATTAGTAATGGGTGATAATGCCTTAATTGTTGTAAACGCAAAAGAAGGAATCGAAGCTGGTACAGAGCGCGCTTGGCGTGAAGCAGTTTCCAAACAAAAGATTCCTACAATCTTCTTTGTGAATAAGATGGATGTCGAAAATGCAAACTTCGATACTGTATACTCAACTCTTAGAGAAAAGTTTGGTAAGTCAGTTATCCCATTTGAAGTCCCAATCATTGAAAATGGTGTAGTCGTAGGTTCTGTTAATATCTTGCGTCGTAAAGCATGGTATTATAGTGACCGCAATACAGCAAAAGAAGTACCAGCTGATTTAGTTGGTGAAGTAGAGCGTTACTACAATGAAATCGCAGAAGCTATCGCAATGACGGATGATGAACTCATGGAGAAATTCTTCTCTGGTGAAACATTTGATGAACATGAGTTATCGAAGGGATTACGTATTGGTGTACGTAATGGTGATATCCGTCCTGTATACTGTGGTAGTGCAGAAAACCAAACAGGTATTGAACGTTTGTTAGACCTAATTACAGAGTACTTCCCAAGCTACGCAGAAAAGGGAAGAATCCAAGCTGAAACACTGAAGGGTGATACAGTTGACATGGAAACAAACGAAAATGAAGCACTCAGCGCATTTGTATTCAAGACTATCGTTGACCCATTCGTAGGTAAGGTTTCTTACTTAAAGGTGATGAGTGGTGTACTCAATAGTGATAGCCAAGTATATAACTCCAAGAAGGACGTCACAGAAAAAGTTAACCAGATCTACGTTATCAATGGTAAGTACCAGATTGGTGTAGGTAAGTTATTTACCGGAGATATCGGTGCAGTTGTTAAGTTACAAGCAACAGAAACAAACGATACATTGTGCACCCGTTCTAGAGTTATCAAGTATCCAGATATCGAGTATCCTCATCCAATGTTAGGATATGCAATTTATCCAAAGACAAAGGCAGATGAAGATAAGTTATCCAGTGGTATTCATAACTTGATGTTAGAAGACCATACAATCAAACTAGTAAACAATGAAGAAACACACGAACAAGTACTATATGGTGTTGGTGATCAACATATCGACTTAATCCTTTCTAAGTTAAAGAGTAAGTACAAAGTTGAAGTAACAACAGAAAAACCAACTGTACAGTATCGTGAGACAATCTCTGCAAAAGGCTGAAGCACAAGGTAAATACAAGAAACAAAATGGTGGTGCTGGTCAGTATGGTGATGTTTGGGTAAGATTTGAACCAACAGATTCTGATGATATGGTATTTGCGGAAGAAGTATTTCGGTGGTGCAGTTCCTAAACAGTACTTCCCACCAGTTGAACAAGGTTTACGTGACTGCATGAATAAAGGGTGTTCTTGCGGGATATAAAGTGGTTGGTGTTAAGGCAACGCTATATGATGGATCTTATCACCCAGTAGATTCCAAGGAAGTAGCCTTCAAGGAAGCAGCTAGACTTGCATATAATGCCGCAATGCCAAATGCCAAACCAGTTCTTCTTGAACCAATTGGTAAGGTTGTTGTGACTGCACCAGAAGACTATACAGGTACACTGATGGGTGACTTTACAAAACGTCGTGGAATCATCTTGGATATGGGTACAGATGAAGATGGTCTACAGGTGATTAGAGCTGAAGTTCCAATGGCAGAAATGTTAACGTACGCAACAGAATTACGTTCTATGACACAAGGTCGTGGATGTTACGAATTAGCGTTTGATCGCTATGAAACAGCACCTCATGATGTAGCACAGAAAGTCATCGACGCAAGAAAGAGCGAGAAAGAATAATCCTCTAGGGTGGAAAGTTCATTTGAAACTTTCCACCTATTGCATTTTAAAAGGCAATCATATAAAATAATTGAGCGCCCCCGTGATGGAATTGGTAGACGTAGGGGACTCAAAATCCCCCGGTAGCGATACCGTGTCGGTTCGAGTCCGACCGGAGGCACTAAGAGACGATTCAACAACTGTTGGGTCGTTTTTTCTTTGAGAGTATATCAATTGCAATGCCATATATGCTTGATACAATATAACTAACCAAAGGAGAAAATGAATTATGGGATTTTACGATTATTATGTAACTGATGCGAAAGGCAATCAGATTTCTTTAAAGGAGTATGAAAATAAGGTGGTATTAGTAGTAAATACTGCTACAGCTTGTGGTTTTACACCTCAGTATGAAGAACTAGAAAAACTTCATGAAAAGTACAATGAACAAGGTTTAGAGATTCTCGATATTCCTTGTAATCAGTTTGGTGGACAAGCACCTGGATCTGATGAAGAAATTCATGAGTTCTGTTCTTTACACTTCAATACAAGATTTCCACATATGCATAAGTCAGATGTAAATGGTGAAAATGAATTACCATTATACACATTCTTGAAGAGTGAAAAGGGCTTTGAAGGATTTACAGGTGAAAAGGCAGACTTTATGAATGCGCACGTTGGTAACCTCGTTCCTAACTTTAGAGAAACTTCTGATATTAAGTGGAACTTCACTAAGTTCCTTGTTGACCGTAAGGGAAATGTAGTAGCTCGTTTTGAACCAACTGCTGATATGGCAGATGTAGAAAAAGCTATTAAAGAATTACTTTAATTTTTAGGGAGTCATTTCATCTTTTGTGAATATATACGTAGAAGGATATTCTATGGAGGAAAGAAAGATGAATGATTTAAATGCAGTTGAAATTAAAGGGACAGTGATGTACGAACCAAGTGTTCGTAGCACGAAGAATGATTCCACAATGTCAACATTTTCAGTTTGTGTAAAACACAATGAACCAAGTAAAGCAAAGGACTATCTAAATGTAGTTGCGTGGGGAGATGTAGCGGATCAAGTTCGCGAAGAATTCCATGCCGGCACAAGAATTGGTATTAAAGGCCATCTTCGTAAGCAGTTTTACATGAAGGATGAAAATAAGAAGACAGTTGTACAAATCGTTGCAGAGAAAATCTATCATCCAAAAGATGAAACTGAATAAGTTATATAAAAGTGCGTTGAATACGCACTTTTAATTTTGGTATAATACGGACGGATTATAACGAGGATGATATGAATCAATATATATTTGTATTAGAAATAGTAGGTACCATAGCGTTTGCGATTTCTGGAGCACTTGTCGCAATGAGATCGAAGATGGACTTCTTTGGGGTTGTGATTATTGGAGTTATTACCGCAACGTTTGGTGGAATTATGCGTGATATTGTACTAGGTAGTGTACCACCAAGTGCGTTTTCCAATCCAGTGTATGTAGTTGTCGCTAGTGTTACTTCTGTTGTCGTATTCTTATTTGCATACTTCAATGTGAATACAAATAAGATTACGCAGAAAAATGCGTATAAGAGTTTCTTGTTGATTGCAGATGCAATAGGATTAGGCGTTTTTACTGCAGTAGGTGTGCGTGTAGCTTTCTTCTTACATCCAACATCACATAGTTTCTTACTCGTATTCTGTGGCGTATTAACAGGAGTTGGCGGGGGTTTATTCCGTGATATCTGTGTCAATCAATTACCACAGATCTTCCATACAGATGTATATGCAATCGCATCAATTATCGGTGCAATTCCATGTGCAATGTTAATGCATGCAGGGAATATCTCATTTGGTATCTGGGTAGGAATTGGTGTGACAATCTTAGTAAGAGCACTGGCAATTTTATATAAATGGAGTTTACCAGTTGCTAAGAATATTCATGACTAAGATACATGTAATCAATTGTATCGATTAAAAAAGTAGTTATATAACGAATGACATTTAGGGCCTCTCTTAAATCGTGATTCGTTTTTTGTTTTGCCCAAAGTGTAATAGAAGAAATTATATTCACTAACATCAATTCCATAGTAGAAACAGATACAGTAGAGTATACTCTTCATTTCAATTTCACTTGAAGAATATTGTGGAAAATGTAATCTGATTAAATGATAAATATATCTTTGTAATGCATGTTTGGTTTGCATGCTAATATCATCGGTTGTAACTGAAAGAATTGTGTCAGTCACAACTTTGGATGTTAGAAAGACAAGAATCCTTCTGAATTGACTTATATTTATATCTATATGCTTAGGTATAAACTCCTTACCAACTGTATGTGTGATATCAAAGACAGCACGTAATTGCTCGTTACTATTGCTGTTTGACAGTAGTGAAATGGCAGTATAACCTCTACGAACAGTACGGTGATATCTTTGCCAAGCTTTATATGTTAAGACATATGTAGCAGTTGGATATTGCGCAAAGATTAAAATAATGTTCTCGATTGATTCCTCATGGAAATAACATAATTGTTTTAAGAATGTTAGATAGTTTCCAGGATAAAAGATGTTTATTAAATTCTCTTGAATCATATGCAGGAGTTGTATTTTTGTTAAAGATGTTTTCATAGGTTACCTCAAGACTATATACACAATATCTAAGTAAAAGCCCTGATACATTGATATCTACTTGTTTTCGCTGAAAGCGTGATATAATAACAACATCTAATGGAGGTACTTAAATGGAACAGTTAGAATTTAAATTTGATACACAGTTATTAATTGATGGACATGATTTAGATGAAGATGTCATTAATGACTATATTACAGAGAATTTCCAAGGTGACTGCTTATTAGTTGTTGGTGATGATACTTTAATCAAGATTCATTTCCATACAAATGAACCATGGAAGGTACTTGAATATGCACAATCTATCGGTGACATCTACGATGTTGTTGTAGAGAATATGCAACGTCAAGAAGAAGGTTTAAAGGGATAAAAAAACGAGGGTTTCCTCGTTTTTTAATATCCATTTTCATAGAAGAATTGATCGACTGCTTCAGGATAATCTTCTAGATTCATATGCATCTTAGAGTGATGTTCAACAAGCCTATCTGCAATATAGCCATGGAGCCATACACCCATACGCAAGCTAGTAAAGATATCACAATGATATGCAAGTAATGCAGTTAACATACCGGTCAGTAAATCACCACTACCAGCTTGAGCTAAGGCTTCATTACCTGTTTGATTAATATAACATTGACCGTTTGGGGTAGCGATAATTGTATGTGCTGATTTTAATACAATATATACTTTTAATTCTTTTGCGCACTTTAAGGCATAGTGCAAAGGATTGCGCATGACTTCTTCTTTTTCTAAGTGGAATAAGTCTGCAAATTCTCCGATATGCGGTGTTAGGATAATCGGTGACTTTGCAAAACGTAATTTCCATGTGTTGTATCGCAACATACGTATGCCTTCAGCATCTAATACCAAAGGAGCATGACATTTTTGAATCATTAGATCAAGACATAATTCTTTCTCGTACATTTGTGTAACACCACTACCAAAGGCAGCCGCATTTACATGTTCAATTGTTGAAGCTAGCTGCTGTTCAACATTGTCTCTAGAGAATGGATGGAATACTGGAGTTGTGTGCTTTGTGGCAACGATAGGGTAGATACCATCGATACATCCTACTTCAATATATGGAAAACCCAGGGATTTTGCACCAGTGATATTTAGGCTAATTGCTCCAGCCATTCCATAGGAACCTCCAACAAGTAATATCTTTCCGCTACTGCCTTTATGTGCAGTTTCTTTTCGTTTCGCAAGATTTTGGAAGAAGAGTGTTTGATTCATTTCTAAAAAGCTACTTTGTTTTGGATGTGGTATATCGAGTGGAACAAGTTCTAACTTTTCAAACAGATGGTGATACTTATGTAGTAGATGGAAAGGTTTATAACAATCTATCGCAAACGTTACTGTAGAATGTAATGCGAATGAATCATGCATGGCAGAATCACATTCCGCACCAGAATTAATATCAATACTATAGATTGGTTTATTCACATTCTGTATTTGCTGAATAGTACACGCATATCTTCCGATAATTTACCATGATATCCAAAACCAAAAATACCATCAATGATAACATCACATTCCTTCAAGCATGTATCTAAGGATGTCAAAGGTTGAATGATTGAAGGTGAAACTTGTTTATATGTCTTCATTGCATCAGGATTATTTGGAAGACCATTTACCAATATCAACTTGATATGAAATTGTTTTAAATTGTTGATAAGTGCAAAACAATCGGCACCATTATTGCCATTTCCAGCCAATACTAAAATATTAGATTTAACATCTAAATAAGGTAGCAGATAGGTAGCTAATTTTTTGCCGACAAGATTGATTAAATCAAATGATGAAAGCCCAGATTTTTGTTCAATCTCAAGCATTTCTTTACGACTTACGATCATGTTTTGTATCCTTTACAATCATATATTAACACTTACAGAAATCTATTGTGAAAAATTATAATAAAATTATGATATAATTCGCATAAGCAGTATAAAAAGGAGGATTTGCTAACATGCCAACAAAGAAAACTGTTAAAGACGTAGCAGAAGAAGTAGTTGAAAAGAAGGCTACAAAGAAGAAGGCTGCACCAGCAAAGAAGGCTGAAAAGAAGGAAGCTACTGAAAAGAAAGCTACAACTGCAAAGAAAGTAAAGAAGGAAACACCTGCAGCTAAGACTGTTAAGAAGGAAACTACAAAGAAGAAGGTAGTTAAGAAGACAGCTAAGGCTAAGGTAGAAGATTTAGATTTAAAGACAGTTAAAGATTACGAAGACGCAATCAACTGGAAGAAGGGCGAAGCTAAGGCTTTAGATTGGCTCTATATTGAATTAAGTGCTGACGCATTATTAACTCAATTTGAAGCTGGTAAGGATAACCTAAAGACTGTTTGCCAAGCATTATATAACTGCATGCTTGAAGGTGACTATTATATCGTTGAACCTACAGAAGATAACTGTGTATTAGGTACAGTTGCTGTACGTTTCTATTGCGATAACTTAAGTCCAGAACGTAAGAAAGTTTCTGAAGTAAATCAATAGTATATAAAGTCGAATCGTAAGATTCGACTTTTATTTTGTAAGAATATATGCATTAACCCAAAGGAATACAATCTCAGATAAACCAGTAATCTTCATCTGTAAGATACAATCAAAGAAACAGAAGATACATGCCGCAAAAAATAACATTCGATACTGGAAAAACTGAGGCATATCTTTTATCAGAAATACATAGAGAACTAACGTAGTATATGCAAAGAGTAGATGCATGTTTTTGATAATGGTAGATTCAATGTAAGGGAATAGTAACGCAAGAATCGCAATGAGAAAGAATAGAATTCGTATATATTTGTTAGTGTATTCTTTGAATTTCAAAAAAAGATAAAACAGAGAAATCCCCGCTAGTAATAGGGGGAATATACGAATATTAGGTTTAGATAGTAAGACACTAATATTTGTTTCATAGCCCGCAAAAATTATCCAAAGTAGAGTAAATACAATTGGAATAATTGGAAATATTAGACATTGAAAATACTTGTTTCTCATATTCATGTCGTTATTATAACAAACTTAGGTGCGATAAACTGGTCTAATCATGTTATAATTTTGTCATTATGAAGAAGAAAGAAATATATATCTTGATCAGTATTATCCTAATTGCAGTATTAGGTATTGTTGGTCTAAATATCACTAAAAACAAAAAAATAACACCGACTCCAACTACAGAGCCAACTGCAGATACAACTCCAACACCTAGTACAGATTCTAGTACGCTTGGAATTCCAACGGAACAGCCAGTAGGAATTTGGGTGGGTATTGTACATCGTGGTAAAGTTATCCAGTGGTTTGATTCAGGTGTTGATGGAGAGTATGTTGTTACAGGTAATGTGGGTGAAGTACACGTTGAAGTGAAAGATAAGAAGTGGCATGTACGTGAAGTAGAATGTCCTAACCAATTATGCGTAAAAATGGGTTGGGCAGACGAAAATAGTATTATCCCAATCACTTGTCTTCCAAACGATGTATTTATTGGTTCCGCAAATCTATTATCTGAATATCTAGGTGTGAAATGAGTATATCTAACACAAAACGTTTTACGGTATTAGCACTCTTAGCTGCTATCGCTATTACGTTAAATATTTTGGAAACTGCAATGATACCACCGCTCATGGGTGTCTTCCGTATTGGTCTAGCAAATATCATGGCATTAGTTGCCTTGCGCATGCTAGGGGTGAAGGAGATGCTGATTGTCAATGCGATGCGTGTATTGATTGGTAATCTTTTAACAGGAACAATCTTCGGAAGTGTATTCTGGATCAGTTTAGCTGGTGTTGTATTATCCAGTTTGATTTTGATTCTCATGGATCTATTAAAGTCATCCTTGATGTTTACTTCAGTGATGAGTTCGATTGGACACTCTTTAGGACAGGTATTGGTTGTTACATTCTTCTATATGCAGCCAGCATTTATCGTTGTATTACCTTATTTCTTATTATTATCTATTCCAACAGGTTTATTAACTGGATTTGTAGCAACAATTGCTATCCAGCGTGTAAAGCCATTACGTAAGCAAGATTAAGTTCTTGCTTTTTAATTATAGAAAAGAAAAAGTCATGCGTGTATGCATGACTTATATCTACTGTAAGCAGCAGGGGCAGAGAGAATCGAACTCCCATCAGCGGTTTTGGAGACCGATGTACTACCATTGTACGATGCCCCTAAAATAAAAAGTGACGCGTACGGGATTCGAACCCGTGAATGCCGCCGTGAAAGGGCGGTGTGTTAAGCCACTTCACCAACGCGCCAAGTGCTTGTATAATATAGCATGTCTAGAATTTCTTTGCAATCATTTTATATAAATTCAAAAAAATTTGCATGAATAAAAATAAATGCTTATTTTAGCGCATATCTAGCGCAATTTTATTTATTTAATATAGTGGTCTGATATAATTACATCAACAGAGCTACTTAAAGTTATTGTAATAATATGTAGAAAGAGAGGCTTTTTATGATTGATTATAGTGAAGGAAGCGGAAAACAGTATCATACTGGTGTTGGTAAGGGTGATGTAGGTAGATATGTCTTCTTGCCAGGTGATCCAAAAGCGTTGTGCTAAAATCGCAAAATATTTTGATGATGCGGAACTCGTAGCAGACTCACGTGAATATGTAACTTATACGGGATGGTTAAATGGTGTAAAGGTATCTGTTACTTCAACGGGTATTGGTGGACCTAGCGCATCTATCGCAATGGAAGAGTTAACTGCTGTCGGTGCAGATACATTTATCCGTGTAGGTACATGTGGTGGTATGGATTTAAGCGTAAAGAGTGGTGACTTGGTCATCGCAACTGGCGCTATCCGTATGGAAGGAACTTCCAAAGAATACTCCCCAATTGAATATCCAGCTGTTCCAGATTTAGATATAGTAAATGCATTAGTAGAAGGTGCTCGACGTGTTGAACATCCATATCATACAGGTGTAGTAGAGTGTAAAGATGCTTTCTATGGGCAACATCGTCCAGAAACACTTCCAAATGGACCGGATTTAATTCGCAAGTGGGATGCTTGGCTCAAGATGGGGGCGAAGGCTTCTGAAATGGAATCTGCTGCTCTATTTATCGTAGCTAGTTATTTACACGTTCGTTGTGGAACTGTACTGCTTACAGTCGCAAACCAAGAACGTCAAAGAGCAGGATTACCTAACCCACAAGTTCACGACACAGACCTAGCAATCAAGGCTGCGATTGAAGCAGTGAAGTACTTGATTGAACAGGATGGTAGTGCAGACTAAAAAAACTCATTCACTAGGAATGAGTTAGTCTCTAAGAGAATACCAATCAGTATATTTTCTAAATGCAGAAGGGATTGCAAGTGATTGCAGTTCCTTTTTATTTACAAGATAGTAATGTTCATCTAATGTGTGATGAATTTCAGCCACTTTAATTTCATATGCACGCATGTGCCACTCTAAATGTGTAAAGATATGTTTTGCATCAGGTAGGGTAGTAATCTTAAGGGGTGTAAAACCTAACGATTCAACATGACTAATCATTTCTGATTTGGTTAGATGTGCATCAATCCCTGGGAATTCGTACAATCCTGCTAGCAGTCCTTTGTGAGGCCGCTTATGAATCAAGAATGATTGATCATCACGAATTACAAATAGTGTACGTTCTACTATCTTTCTCTCTTTTAGAGAGGAGCGATATGGAATGCTATCTGTCATTTTATTTTGATAGGCAAAGCAGTTTTTATTGAGTGGACATTTCTTACACTGGGGAGCACCATTTGGTACACAAACTGTTTCACCCAATTCCATGATACCTTGATTAAATGAGGAGTAACTAGAATCAGGACGTGTAGAACTATAGAAATCATTGAGTTTATCTTCAATCATTTCTTTTACCTTTGGCAAACGAATATCCTCAGTTATTCCATAATATCTTGTGAGTACACGTAGTACATTTCCATCGATCGCAGGTGCTGGAAGATTATATGCAATCGAAGCGATAGCACCCGCTGTATAGGGACCGATTCCTGGAAGTTTCTTCAGTAGTTCAAAATTTTCTGGCAATTTACCATCATAATGTTCCATCAAATATATAGCACATTTTTTTAAGTTTCTTGCACGACTATAATATCCAAGGCCTTCCCAAAGTCTCATTAAGCGATCGTCGTCACAGTTGGCTAAACTCGCTATATCAGGCAACTCATTTTTGAATGCAATATATTTAGGTTTAACTGCTTCGATACGTGTTTGTTGTAGCATAATCTCGCTTAACCAAACATCATAAGGATTACCTGTATCACGCCAAGGCATACTGCGTTTATTTTGGTTATACCATTGTATTAACTTTTTGATATCTGTATTTTTCATCTGATTCATTTTAGCAGATATTGCATTAGTTCGTCATATAGATATAATTTAATGAAAGGAAATATGCAGATGAACTTACGTGATTTTTATGGAAAATATGTAAAAGTGATTACTGCATTGATTTAGTTTATTATTGGAAATGTCATACTGACTATTATCCTGCTATAGGTACTGAGTCTGGTGAAGATGAAAATTGATATTTTCCCAGATAGGAGTAAATCATATTATTATGTTAAAAGAAAGTGATATTGTAGCAATTGAGGAGATATTCTTAGATTCAAACTCATAGTACTCATTGGGATTATGACCACGGAATGTCATCGCAAAACTGTGTTATGGTTGCGTTAATAAAGAATATACAGTAATATCTATGAGTCTTTTATAGAAAACTGATTATACTGGTCGGGAATACAAAAGCTCGATCAGTTTTTCTTTGATGAGAATGAAAAGCAGAGGAAATTTATGAATTTTACAGATTTAGAACTTAAGGAGCCGATACTGAGTGCAGTTAGTAAGGCAAAGTATGAAACACCATCACCAATCCAAGAAAAAGCAATTCCCGTAATGTTGGAAGGAAAGGACATCATTGCCTGTGCTCAAACTGGTACAGGTAAGACAGCCGCTTTCGCATTACCAATTTTAAACAAGCTTGAATATAAGAAGAAACATCAAATTCGTGCATTAGTATTAACCCCTACACGTGAGCTAGCTGTTCAAATTTTCGAGAACTTTAAAAAATTTGGAAGATATTTGAAACTCCGTGCTTGTTGTGTATATGGTGGTGCTCCATCTGGTCCACAAAGAAAAGCGCTCCGTAGTGGTTGTGATATTTTAATTGCAACTCCTGGTCGTTTAAATGACTTTATGGTTCAAGGTGAGATTATCTTAAGTGATATTGAAGTGTTCGTACTTGATGAAGCGGATCGTATGTTAGATATGGGATTTATCGGTGATGTACGTACAATCGCAAGTCGTATTCCTGAAGTTCGTCAAACTGTTATGTTCTCTGCTACAATGCCAAAAGAAATTAAAGAATTAGCGAATGAATTATTACATGACCCAGTGGATATTCGTGTCGCACCACCAGCAAGTCCAGCTGAAACAATTACACAGTATCTTGTATACTGTGAAAAGGCAGATAAGAAGCGTGTATTAAAGGATATGCTTATGAGTCCTGAAGTTACTAAGGCTATCGTATTTACAAGAACTAAGAAATTGGTGCCGATCGTTTAACTAAGAAGTTAATCGAAGATGGTATCAAAGTTCTTACAATCCATGGTGATAAAACACAAGGTCAACGTCAGAATGCATTACAGCGATTTAGAACTAATCAGGTAGATGTACTAGTTGCGACAGATGTTGCGGCACGTGGTATTGATATTTCAGATATTTCACATGTATTCAACTATGATTTACCAGAGGAAGATGAATCATATATCCACCGTATTGGTAGAGCTGGTAGAGCTGGTAAAGAGGGTATTTCAATCTCTCTATGTTGTCATGAAGAACTAGGTTTACTTGCGTCCATTGAGAAGATGTTAAAGAAAGAGATTCCGTTAATGAAGACGGAATACTCTATCGAATTAAAGCGTAAGAAAGCAAGTGATAGTAAGTCTAATCGTCGTCCACCATTTAAGAAGAAGTCAGATTCTAGAAGTGGTAGTGATAGAAATAAGAAACGTGATTCTAACAAACGTAATGACAATCAGAAACGTGATGTTGGTGCATCGAAAAAATCGATGCATAAATCCACAAAGCAAAGTAAGTCACAAAAGCCTACTGATAGAAAGCCACGTCATCAATCAAAGAATTACAAGCCAAGAAAAAAGAATACTGGTAGATAAAGAAAATGCAGATGTGAGTCTGCATTTTTATGTTTATTGATTTAAATGTGCAATATAGTTTTCAGCTTGTTTAATACCATCTACTGCACTAGAGACAATACCACCTGCATATCCAGCACCTTCACCACATGGATATAGTCCTTGAATTGAAGAACTACCTCCATCATCATTACGAATCATTTTGATAGGGGAAGATGAGCGTGTTTCAAGACCTACCATGATGCCATTTTCAATCCAACCGTGTATCTTCTTATCGAATTGTTTCATGCCTTCTTCCATTGCGCGATTTACTTCATCAGAGAAGAATGCATGCATGTCTTTCATGATTGTACCACGTGGATAAGAGGTTTCAATTACTAGTTCATCGGAAGTGGTATGTGCCAGGTAGTCTTTGATATTTTGTGCAGGTGCCACAAAGCCTTCATAAAAACCAAGTTGTTCTAATTTCTTTTGAAACTGGAAACCATCGAGTGGATGACCTTGATCAAAGTCATTACGTGGAATTTGGACAAGGATAGCACTATTTGCATTCTTACCTGCACGCATGCTGTAGGACATGCCGTTTACCGCAAGACAATTTTGTTCAGTAGATGCGGGAATTACCACACCACCTGGACACATACAGAACGAATATACACCACGATTGACAGATGTCTTAGCAGTTAATTGATAGGATGATGCTTTGAGCGCAGGATGACCATAATGTTTACCATAGGTACTTTGATCGATAAGACTCTGTGGATGCTCAACACGTACACCAATCGCAAAATCTTTTTGTGTAATCTCAACTCCTTGTGCAAGAAGGGTTTCATAGGTATCGCTTGCACTATGGCCAGTGCAGAGTATGACACTATCGGTTGTGAAGTCTTGCTTGTTTGTATGGATGCCAATAATCTGATTACCGTTTAATAATAGGCTTTCTAGTTTGGTATCAAAGTGTACCTCACCACCAAGGCGGATAATCTTTTCACGTATCTTTTTGACGATTGACTGTAATACATCAGTGCCTAGATGAGGGCGTTGTTGGTATAGAATTGCAGGGTTAGCACCAGCTTCTACAAATTCTTCATATACTTTTGAAACACGTACATTCTTCATGCGTGTTGTAAGTTTTCCCATCTGAGAACGTTCCAGCGCACCTTCACCAAACTGTACGTTGGATGATTCTAAAAGTTTACCTTTTGTAAAGAATGCATTGATATCTTTGGTACGTTGTTCAACTGCTTGGCCACGTTCGATGATGATTGGCTTTAGACCAGCTTCTGCTAAGATAAGTCCAGCATACATCCCACTTGGACCAAATCCAACGATAATTGGTCTTTGATTTGGAGTCTTCGTAGTTGTTGGAAGTACGTATACCTCTTTTATTTCTTTTTTTACATCACGATTCTTGAGATATTTATCTTCATTTTTAATAGATGCGTATACACTATAGGAATAGTGTAGGTCATCACCTCTAGCGTCAATTGATTCGCGATCGATTTCAAAGGAATAAATATCGTTGGCTGAACAGCGCAGTTTTTTTGCGATGTGATGAATCGAAAATGTTTCGCCAACTTCACAACGTATCTGGTTAATTTTTAGCATAACGTACCTCTCAACAATGATTATACAATAGCAATCTCTCTTTTGATTAGAGATTGATTTGCGATATAATTTGTACATGAAAATCGCAAAACAAAAGAAAATTAAATCAAGTGAAGATGGGCTTCTTGTAAAGAATATTTTATCTAAACAGATGGGTTTTTCACGTCGTGAAATAAGTAGATTTCATGTGTCTGGTTCGATTTATCTCAATGATGAAAAGTGCAGACTGACACAAGAGGTACATACAAACGATGTAGTGACTGTGCGAACAGAAGAGCCACAGTTAGAATCAAAACCAATCATCCTCTATGAGGATACTGATATTGTTGTGGTGAATAAACCTGCTGGAATTCCAAGTCATGCGAGTGCAGAACACTTTGATGATGATATGGGTTCTATTCTGAAACGTTACTATCAAGATGAAAGCTTTACGGTTAGAACTGTAGGACGTTTGGATAAAGGTGTTTCGGGAATTGTTGTGTATGCAAAGACAAAACAAATGGCAGCTCAATTAGCATCCGCTCGTGAAGAACAATTATTACATAAAGAATATTTGGCTATCGTAAAGGGTAAGTTTGAAGAGCAAAGAGGAACCTTAACGTATACCTTAGGAAAAGAAAAGGGAATACGTGGAAGAAGTGTAACTGTAGATGGTCAGAAATGTATTACCAATTATGAAGTGATTACAGAGGGGAAATTTCTTTTCGCTGATTAAAGTTCATATTGAGACTGGAAGATTACATCAGATACGTGCGGGCATGGCTCATTTTGGGCATCCACTAATTGGTGATCGTCTCTATGGTGGCAGTATGCATGCGATGAAGCGACCTGCATTACATTGTTGGAAGGTGGAGTTTGTCCATCCTAAGACAAAGAAAAAGATTACGGTAGAATGTAAACTGCCAGATGATATGCAAAAGGTAGTCAATAAACTTCAAGAGATAAGTACCACAGCGAAAGGTTTGTAATCGAAAATATTTAGGCATAGAATCAAATCATAGAAGTACGTAAAGGAGTATCTGTATGAAACAGGAAAATCTCGAAAAGATCATTGCGTTTCGTCATGTGCTACATGAACATCCAGAGATATCTAATCATGAAGTATACACAAGAAAATTAATCAAAGAGTTTATCTTAAATCATATGAAGAGTTATCTTGTCTTTGATGAAAAGGATTGGTTGTATTGCATGAAGCCATACCAACCTGAAAAGAAGACAATCGTTTTACGTGCTGATCATGATGCGATTATGAATTCATTGAATACACCATTTCATGGTTGTGGTCATGATGGACATACTGCAATTTTGTTGGGTGTAATGCTTGAAGAAGAGGAGAGAGAAAGTGAGTATAATATCATCTATCTTTTTCAACCGGCCGAAGAAAATGGTAGTGGTGCAGCTATCTGTAAACCATTATTTGAAAAGTATCATGTAGATAAAATCTTTGGTTTGCATAATATGCCAAACCTAAGAAAGAATGTGATTTACTATCGTCCAGAGACAGTTATGTGTGCATCGGTAGGTTATCGAATTGCTTTGATAGGAGTGCAGAGCCATGCTTCAGAACCTGAAAAGGGACGCAATCCAGTCTATGCTTTATCTGCATTTGCCAAAGCAATCGAACCTCTAGCAAAGCAGACGGGATTTCAACCATTTACATTTGAAAACTATCACTTTAGCTCACTTGCGATGATAACAATCATTCATATGAATGTAGGTAGTTTGAATTTTGGAATCTCACCAGCAAATGGTGAAATCTGTTTGACACTACGTGCAGCTAAAGAAAATGAACTATCGATATTAGAAAGATACGTTCGCTCATACTTTGAAGGATTAAAAGGGGAGTTTGAAGTTAGAATTGAAGAATTTGATCGCTTTGATGAAAATTACGCAGATCCTTCTTTAGTAGAGAAGACTGTTATGAAATTTAAGACTACTGGTTTAGAGGTGGAACAATTATCTGAACCAATTCGTGCCAGTGAAGATTTTGGATATTATAAAAGATTTGCTCCAAGTATGTTTGTATTTGTTGGGATGGGAACTTGTCCTTCGCTTCATCATGATTCCTATGTGTTTGATGATGAAATTATCCCAACTGCAGTACATATGTTTCAGGTGGTAATTAGATAGTGCTTGCATGTATTTCACAAGTACTATTTTTTATTGATTTTACATGACTTTTTTCTGAAAAAGGGTTGTATTTTGTGGGTGAATGGAATACTATTAAAAGGCAAGGTGATAACACCGAATGCGCCGATAGCTCAACTGGATAGAGCATTTGACTACGAATCAAAAGGTTGCGGGTTCGACTCCTGCTCGGCGCGCCATTTAAAAAAAAAGCCCGCTACAAGCGGTTTTTTTATTAGGATATTTATGCTATCAAATGAGGGAGGACAAAAATATGAGTGATTTTGAAAGCAAAATTAGTTCAGCTGTCCGTGAGGCAGTGAAGCAAGTGTACGATATTGACGCAGATGATTCAATATTGATTGTTGAGACCCCACGTGATCCAAAGATGGGAGACTATTCAACTAGTGTAGCTATGCGCCTTTCCCGAACATTGCATAAGAGTCCATTAGATATTGCTGGACCTATCGTTGAAAAGTTAAAGGAAATCTATACAGAAGCTTCTTCTATCGAAGTTGTTAAGCCAGGTTTTATTAACTTCCGTTTAAAGAAGGATGCTTTAGCTGAAGTAATTAACACTGTTATCAACGCTGGTGATGACTATGGTAAGAATAACACTGGTGCAGGTGTGAATGTGTTGGTTGAGTGGGTATCCGCTAACCCTACAGGTGACTTACACTGTGGACATGCTCGTAACGCAGCTTGGGGTGACTGTATCTCACGTCTTTACGAAGCAAGTGGTTATAACAACTATAGAGAGTTCTATGTAAATGATGCTGGTAACCAGATTGTAATGCTAGGTGAATCCTTAATTTCTCGTTACTTTGAACACTTTGGAAAAGAGTATCCACTTCCAGAAGATGGATATCATGCACAGGATATCATCGACATCGCAAATAAGATTGCGGAAACAGATGGTGATAAGTGGTTAAATGCTGATCCTGCAGAACGTCTTGAATACTTCAAGAAGACTGGTGTTGAACTAGAATTAAAGAAGATTGAAGATGATTTAAAACTATACCGTTGTGATTTCCAGAACTTCCAGCACGAAACATTCTTCTATGAAAACAATCGTAAGCGTATTAACGATTGCTTTAGCGAAGATGGCTGAAATGAATCTGACATATGAAAAAGACGGCGCTCTTTGGTTTAAGAGTACTGAATATGGCGATGACAAGGACCGTGTATTACGTAAGAGCGATGGAACATTGTCTTACTTAACACCAGATATCGCTAACCACATCTATAAGATTGAAAGAGGCTATGACCATTTGATCAACTTATGGGGTGCTGACCACCATTCTTACGTAACACGTATGCAGTCTGCTTTAACTGCTTTAGGTTATCCAGATGTACTTAAGGTAGATATCATCCAGATGGTACGTATGGTTGAAGATGGTAAGGAAGTGAAGATGTCCAAGCGTACAGGTAACGCGATTACAATTCGTGAACTTTGCGAAGACGTAGGTGTTGACGCTGCTCGTTGGTTCTTCGTTTCTAAGGATGTTGCGACTCATATGGATTTCGATATGAAGTTAGCTCGTTCTAAGGACAACAACAACCCTGTATTCTATGCACAGTATGCATATTCCCGTATGCATTCCATTATGAACAATCCTAAGATTCCTGCATTCACACAGGTAGCTACTTATGATCGTCTCAGTGATGAGAAGGAATTACAGTTGATGAAACTCATCAGTGAATTCCCAATCGAAGTTGCAAATGCAGCAGCAACCAGAAAGCCAAACAAGATTACTGAATACATCATTTCTCTTGTTAAGGTTTACCACAGCTACTACAACAGTTCACGTGTAAATAACCCAGAAGATCCTGAGTTAACAAACCAGCGTTTAGGCTTAGTGAAGGCTACAATGGTAACATTGAAGAATGCTCTAAACCTTGTTGGTGTTGAAGCACCTGAATCAATGTAATTCCACAATCAGAACGATAAACAGGGCCTCTATAGTGATATAGGGGCTTTTCTTGTGAATTTTAGGCATTTCTTGACAAAAACAATACGATGATATTTACAAAAAAATACAAAATTTTAGGCATTATGTTTCCAATTATAGAAAAAAATATGTATAAAATAATAGTATAGATTTGAAACCGGTTACATATCATGCGCGCGATATGTAGCCCTAATGAAAAGACAATAGGAGGAAAGCAAATGTCTAACATTCATGTAACGAGTGAAATCAAAACACTCAAAAAGGTTTTATTACACAGGCCAGGAGAGGAATTATTAAATCTTACACCTGAAACATTAGGAGAATTATTATTTGATGATATTCCTGATCTTTACGAAGCACAGGTTGAACACGACCGTTTTGCTAAGATTTTAACTGATAACGGTGTTGAAGTTGTTTATCTTGAAGACTTAATGGCTGAAACATTAGATGCTCACCCAGAGATTAAGGAACAGTTCCTTGATCAATGGTTAGTTGAATCAGGTGTTCATACAGCTGAATATCATAAGATTATTAAGGATTACTTAGCTAAGTTTACAAATACTAAGGAATTAGTTCTAAAAACTATGGCTGGTATCACATTTAGAGAAATCGGTGAAATCCACACAAACTTCTTAGTTGACCGTCTTGAGACTAATTCACACTTATTAGTAAACCCAATGCCAAACCTATACTTTACACGCGACCCATTCGCTTCTGTAGGTAATGGTGCAGTTATTAACAGAATGTACTCTGTAACAAGAAACCGTGAAACAATCTATGCAGACTACATCTTCAGATTCCACCCAGAATATGCTGGAAACGTTCCAGACTTATATGGACGTAACAACCACTTCCATATCGAAGGTGGAGACGTATTAAACGTTAATGAAAAACTCTTATTCATCGGTATTTCACAGAGAACACAGGCTGAAGCTATTCAGGACTTAGCTATGAAGATGTTCTATGAAAACGAAGGAAATAAGATTGAGACAATTTTAGCTTTCAATATTCCTAATTCACGTGCATTCATGCACTTAGATACAGTATTTACACAGATTGATACTGATGCATTTACAATTCACCCAGGTATCATGGGAACATTACAAGTATTTGCATTAACAGCTGATCGTGCAAATCATGATGTTCATATCGAAGAACATACAGGTAAGTTAGAAGATATTCTTGTAAGTTCATGGGCTTAGATAAGGTTCGTTTATTCCCTTGCGGAGCTGGCGACCCATTAGCTGCTGAACGTGAACAGTGGAACGATGGTTCTAATACACTAACAATCGCTCCAGGTAAGATTATCGTTTACAAGCGTAACTATGTTACAAACCAATATCTAAAGGATAATGGATTTGAAGTATTAGAATTAGAAGCATCCAACTTATGTGTAGGACGTGGTGGACCAAGATGTATGTCCATGCCATTAGTTCGTGAAGACTAAGTTTAAAAATTAAATAACCATATAAATAGAAAAAAATATTAAGAAAAAGGAGCTATTATGGGCGTAAATGTTAGAGGAAGAAGTTTTTAACACTATTAGATTTTACATCTGATGAAATCAGATATTTCTTAGAATTATCTGCAGAATTTAAGAAATTAAAGGCTAACGGTGTTGACCACAGTTATTTAAAGGGCAAGCAAGTTGTTCTATTATTCGAAAAGACATCTACAAGAACACGTTGTGCATTCGAAGTTGGTGCACGTGACTTAGGTATGGGTGTTACATTCCTTGATTCTGGATCATCACAGATGGGTAAGAAGGAATCATTAGAAGATACAGCTAAGGTATTAGGTCGTATGTACGACGGTATCGAATATCGTGGATTTAAGCAGGAAGTAGTTGAAGATCTTGCTAAGTATTCTGGTGTTCCTGTATGGAATGGTTTAACAGACTTATATCACCCAACACAGATGTTGGCTGATATCTTAACAGTTAAGGAAGAATTCGGCGATGTTAGAGGCCGTAAGTTAACATTCTTCGGTGACGCTCGTAACAACGTTGCTAACTCATTGATGATTGTTTGTGCTAAGTTAGGTATGCACTTCTGCGCATGCGGACCTAAGGAATTAATGCCTTCAGATGAACTCGTTGCTAAGTGCAGAGAAGTAGCTAGCAAGACAGGTGCTGAAATTGAATTAACAGATGATATCAAGATTGGTGCTAAGGACGCTGACGTTCTTTACACAGACATCTGGGTATCAATGGGTGAACCAGAAGAATTATGGGAGAAGAGAATTAAGCTCTTACGTCCTTACCAGGTTAATAAGGAATTGATGGCTATGGCTAAGCCAACTGCTATCTTCTTACACTGCTTACCATCATTCCATGATCGTAACACAACAGTTGGTGAGAACATCTACCAGAAGTTTGGCTTAGAGGCTATGGAAGTTACAGATGATGTATTCTTAGGCACACAAGCTAGACAATTTGATGAGGCAGAGAACCGCATGCATACAATTAAGGCTGTTATAGCATGCTGCTCGAAGTAATCACATGTGGCAAAGTTGCATAGTAGTAGCACTTGGAGAGGTAATCCCAAGGCAGTACTGACAGCGATTTAGTTCGTCAGCACTGCCAAGACTATTGCCGACTGAGCACAGTGACGGCTATGAAGTAAATTGTTGCCCACGGCATGGACCGGCAGCTGGAATGATCAAACCTAGCTATGGAATTCTACTATGCTGCACAAAGGGTGGCAATGCTCCTTTATATGCCATTTCCCAGAATGTGAGCGATGTCCCAAAGGCTATATCGGTTATCATTTACAACAAAGCGATTCAGCAAGAATTAAAGGCTCGAGAGTTGACAAGGAATGTGCAGCAGTTGTTACATTACAGGTAGTTGTTGGTAAAGCACGATCCAGGATTTGCTAAACCTACTAAACCAGTAGGCTTCTATACTAAGGAAGAAGCAGATAAGATTGCTGCTCGGGCGTTTGTTGCACTTTGCAGAAGACGCAGGACGTGGATATCGTCGTGTTGGTACCTTCACCAATTCCACAACGTATCGCTGCTGAATTAAAGGTTGCTGAACAACCTGTTAAGGCTCGCGACATCATCGTGCATACAGTTGGTGGCGGAGGAATCCCTGTAGTTGAAACAGAGCAAGGATTAAAGGGCGTTGCAGCTGTTATCGATATAGGACCGTTCCAGTGCACGGCCAGCACAAGTCCATTGGTGCAGATATGTTGGATTATCTTAACTGCAGTCGACAGAGTATGCACGTTAACTATAACAAGCCTGATCAAAGTGAACTCCCCAACAACTGATCATTGGAAGAAGCAGAGAAGTATATCGGAAGGAGACAGTTTGCTCCTGGAAGTATGCTTCCAAAGGTTCAATCATGCATGGAATTGTTAAGAATATAACACACATGGCGGAACTGCATTAATTACATCATTACAAAAAGCAAAAGTTGCTTTACAAGGTAGAAACAGGCACCATCATTACTAAATAGTGAGAAGGGACAGTATGTCTGTGAAAGCCAAGAAACGCCTCATTAACAGCGTTTACGATTTTATTTATCATTTCAGCGGTACTTTGTTTAATTTCGGTATTCTTAAACGGACAACAACCAATTAGCGATGATAGCTGAATCAGTGGTTTAAAACTGAGAAGCATGGTGCGTTGACATGGTTACTAGCACCCAAAACCGTTACGGTTGTCGGCGCACAGTTTGAGTGATTTCTCTCCTTGCGGCATTTTCCCAAGGAAGGATTTGTGGATGCACTGCAGCTTGATTATGTATTTATTATGGCTATCGGTGGATTCATCGGTGTTGTAATGAAGACTGGTGCTCACTGAAGCTGGTGTTTATCACCTCAGCTAGAAGAATGCACGCGAAAGAGGAAGTCCCATCGTCATCTTGATGATCTTATTCTCTATTAGTGGTCCCACATATGGAATGGCCGAAGAGACAATCGGTTTCTACGCTTTAGTTACTCAGCAGCATTAGTGGCAGCTGGCTTCAGATACAATGGTAGCAGTTGGCAGCGCTGTGCTCGGTGCAGGATGTGATGTGGGTTCAACAATTAACCCATTTTGCTACTGCAGCAGCCATGGCTGCATTGCAGAGTGTTAACGTTCCTCATGACAACACATTAGTTACGATTCTTGCTTTTGCACTGTGGTTTACATCACTTGCAATCGCTATTTTCTGTGTATTAGCATACTAAGAAGGTTAAGGCTGACAAAGGCTCAACACTCTTTTCTCTACAAAGAGCAGGAAGATATGCCGTGAACACTCCTTACAAAAGGATGATGGCGACAAGTTAAACTTACTGGCATAGCATACAAGGCTGTATTAGTTGTATTCGCAATTTCATCGCAGTTATGATGATTATCAGTTTGATTTCCTATATAGATATTATCTATGCAGGTGATGGAAGCAGCTTTATTTAGCATGCCACTCGGATGGACTCAGTCTTAACAGGTGATGCTGCTAGGCCTATGGTATTTCCTACTCAATTAGCTGCTTGGTTTGCATTCTCAAGTATTCTTATCGCCACCATGGCCAGAATGTCTGAAAGAGAATCTCATTTGATACATTCTGGGACGAGTGCTAAGGATCCTATTATCACTGTAGCTATCGTTATCGCACTTGCACGTGGCATTACAGTCGTCATGAAGTCTGCCAGCATGGACCTCTGGACTCTTTGGACGTTAGGCAGCAGGTTGATGGGTGTTCCAGGATCTCGTATTTGCTCCATTATCATATGTACTTTACGAAGTATCGAGTTTCTTAGTCTCCTTCTACATCTGGACTTGCTGGACTCTCAATGCCAGTAATGGCGTGGTTTAGCAAACAACATTAGGCTTCAACCGCTTCAATTATGATCAATATTTTCTGCGCTGGTTGCGGATTAGTCAACCTCTTCACACCAACATCTGGTGTAGTAATGGGTGGTCTGAGGTGCAGCTAAGGTTGAACCTGTAAAGGAGCCTTACATGAAGTGCGAAGATGTAGCGTTATTTGTAACATTGCTATCGCAAAAATATCGTTGTTCTATCATTATGACCAATGATAACCAAATAATTAAAACCACATATGTTTAGCGAGAGAGTTCCGCTGTGTGGAGAGCACGGTCGGAGCTTTCCGCTTTTATACAACATGCTATGATATGTACAACAGAGGTACAAAAATTATGACAAAGACAGCAACTATTCCAAGATAGCTGGACGTCGGAAACTAATCCCATCTCATTTTGCTCCATTTGACTTTTAGCTAACGTTGAGAAACCAGCGACTTTTGATGCATCAGGCTGCCCGTTTTATGTACTCTTAATAAAGGTGTCGGTAAGATCAAAGTAGATGGTGTGAGTATGACATTAAACCACATACACTATGTGCACTACCATGGAAGTATCACAGAGTATTATTGATGTAAGAGATACCTTACATCGTCAAATTGTAATTTATGATTATCAGTTTATTAATACAATGCTAAAGGTAACACCAGGTTTGGAAGAAGAAAGTGTAGACTTACTAAATTTCCTTGCGGTAGAGCCAGTCGTGTATTTAAACGAGGAACAGACAAAATATGTAGATGGTATCATGTCCCACTTGCAGAAGGAACTTGGTGTTGATTCCACGCATTGGTCAGGCAACCCACAAAACCATTGTCCTTCCTTTATTCGCTCGTTAAAATTATTGAATTGATGGTGGCGTATCGTCGCTACTTTAAAGCGAGCGAAGAAGTTGTAAACGAAGAAAATGCATCAGTTATGCAGAATTCGATATTGAGTTATATTTATTCCCATTCTTCAGAACGTTTAACACTCGAAAAAGTTGCGGAAGTATTCTTTTATATCAGAATCAACATTGTCAAAGAAGTTAAATCCTGATTCTGCTGCGGTACTACACTTTACAAAATTATTGAATATTATTCGTATTGAAAACATCAGACTATCTGATTTTATACGGACATATGACAGCCAGAAGAAATTAGCGTCTCCCACTTGGTTTTGCGGATGCATCGCATCATCAAAACACTTTCGTGGAGAAAGAGGTATTACGCAAACAAATACCGTAAGATCTACAGCGAGCAAAATCTGGACATAATCGACGCAGATAAGAACTGCTGCTCTCGAAGTAACAAACCATCTCTACAAGCATTATGACACAGAAAAGTTACTTACAAGCATGATGGCTGAGAACATGGTGTAAGTAACTCAGAATTAAATCGATCATTACTATATTATTCTGAGAAGAACTTTGAAACATTACTAAACTTTTTATTCGTATTAATAAAGTTAGTGAGTTATTGATATTCACAAATATATTCTGTCTTAGATATTGCAGTAGCTGTAGGTTATAACAATACCAAGACATTCAATCTTAACTTTTACAACCAAAGCCAGACACCAGGAGTTCTAAGGTAGAATTACACTGCAAAAAGCAGATCGTTCTGAGAGTGGCTTGCTGGATAACCATAATTAGAAAGTTGGCAATAATGAACCATTCTATGACAGGGCATAAGGAATCCTGATTGTGACGCAACGTGTCTGCAATCGCTTATGCTCATCTCAAACAACAGCTAGGGCAGGATGTTATCGCATGTCGAGGGCAAGGCAAAAGATGAAACAGTATTTATTACAGAAGTTTGGCGAACATCCGAAACTAATCCATACAGCTAGATGCATGTGTTATCGAAATAGAGAAGGATGATCCATTACTTGCAGGCCCAGATTTAACAACAGCAAAGCACTAGACCTTATTTTATCTCGTAAAAATAGCGTATTTTCATCGTTGATGAAAAGAAAGACTTTAGGATTGTTATCTGTTTGACTTCAACAAAGCTTTAGCAGTAGCGGAAAAGTCATTAAAAGACTTAATCAGCACTGCCACATTAACCAATATCGCAAGAGTACTAAAAGGTAAGTATTATTGCGAATCAAAACAGTATCGTCCAAGTGGTATTGTACAGATTATGCCTTCCATGTCTGATAAGCCATGTAGTATAAGAATTCTATTGTAATTGTACGCAATAATCCGGACATTCAACGCTTTGTGATTGATGCAGGTGCAGCGCTTGTGGTTGGTGTCTGCGAAGCATTGATGAGGATGAAGTAACTCATTCCGGCCGCGCAAAAGACAAAGGTGTAGTCCATGTTGCATACGGATTATTCCTGTTGTCGAACAACGGCCACTTGACGTATCAAACACCATCTGCTCAAAATCAGTGATGACAACAGACAAAGTCGCGTGACATTCGCAGCCGAGAGTATGCTGATGAGGTATGCTCATATCGCGAAGACGTCGCATATCGTACAGTTATCCAGCACCTGGCACAAGAGGTGGAGTTGTAGGTGCTATTTCGCGCTATCACTTATTCCACGACGAAAAGAAGAAGTTTATTCCTCGCTGACCATAATGGAAGCAATGCAATCCGTAATGATGATTAGAGCTCTGCGAGGTAGTTGATAGTAGATCACCATCGTATGGGTGGTATTGGAAACTAGTGGACACTATCAATATCGTTGCACGTACGGTGGAAGTACTGCCGCAATCATTACAGGCTTTATATAAGCTTTCATCTCGTTATTAGTTAACAAAGAATCGTATAGATTCTTCTGGTGCTGCAATAACGATACAATGCTTGCAGTCACCAACCACGACAACGTTTGACCGCGAAATGGTGGAAGTACTTTGGAAGAAGTATCTGGCAAAAGCGATTGACCCATATCAAGAGATGCTGCATGCCTCTGATTCTGTTACAAATAAGACGATGACAGAGCTGTACTCATAAATTTGACTTCCAAAAGAGTTTTAGGAACTCAGCGTGGCACAAGAATCATGCGATTGCACAGGCACAACAATGTAAGAAAGATGATTACTGGTGTGATTAAAGATCATTTGCCATGCATGCAAGGAGGAAAACAGCAGAGTCACAGCATTAAGGACGTAGCATTAACACCATTTACAGATCCTATGGGAGCGGATCATACTTCCCAAGGTTAGAAAGAAGTCATAGTATCAAGTCACGAGAGAGCTTTGAGTGATCTGCTCCAACAAAAGATCATTTTGGAAAGGGTATTGTATCCTCGTAAGCAGTGCCAAAGTACCACCAATTATTATCGATACTAAAGGATATACTGTAGCACGAGAGGTATGACTATGAAAAAGTTTATTGTGGAGTGAGGGTTTTGGAAGATATTTCCAGAAGCTAGTATATTATGGTATTAGCTGTGAAGAATGTTCAAGAATCTATTCATCGAGATGATGAAAAGCAGCAGAAATCAAAAGCGCCATTAGATAGCGCAAATGGAGGTGCTAAAGAAGTACTTTGACCAGTGAAGTGATTTCAGAAAATGCAGTGCTGTAAAGACACATGTGCGTGAGGCATATTTCTAAAATTTCCTCAATAACAAAGAAAGGTGCACGGTTGTCTCGATTGAAAGCATCACTAAAGGTATCGTATGGTACGCAGTTAGTCTGAAACATGGTTCTATCGCACCAACTGCTGATATTACAGCAATGCAATTTCATTGGGGCATGCATCTCAATTGGGGCAGAGAACATGGAAGCCTTCAGCGACTTCCCACTTAGGGTATTATGAAGGGTGGAGAAGACTTCTGCACCATACTAGGTTCACAGACAAGCCAGAACCACCACTTGCAGGCAGCGCACGTACATCACGATGAAGAGGGAAATATCTGTCGTTGTTGGAACTGGCGTGATGGAAAGCGTACAGAAGTGACAGATGATACAACAGTTGAATTCATCGCTGATGGAAATGTAGAACCAAATCGTGTGGCAGAATTACACAGAATATCGATGAACTGGCAACTTTAATACAGTACAGTCGTGCGGAAGCAATCAATAAGCAGATTGTCAATATCAACACAAAAAGAGATACGATTCAGAGAACAAAATGCGCACTTGGTGTAGAGGCGCATATACATGTATAACCTCAGAGTAAGAAAAGAGATGAGACCCATCATCTCTCGCATTAACTATTTTATTTTCCTGAGTTAGAAGCTGGCGAAGTCGCACCAGACAGTATTTAACTTTTCAATCTGATTCTTCTGTTGCCAGAGTAAACTCAGCAACGTCTTCGCCAACTTTGAAACCTCACGAGCCATTATTGTGTATGTAACGTCAGTATGTACCTTCCTATGTCAGCTACTTCCACATCAACATGCAGTATCCTTTTGAAGTTGAAAGAAACTTATGTCCTTTAACAACTTTTGCTGAGCGTGCTCTAGCTCTTCAGCACCTGCATTAACGAACATCCTTTGTGCTGCTGTAATTGTTTCACGTTGATCCGCAGACTTTGACTCAACATAGACAACGGATACCCTAAGTTGGTTCCTCGTTAACTTTTCAGAAATGCTTCCAGTAGATAATGCGCTTGCACCACAGCCAGCTAAGAATAATAAACCAGCTAACACGATTAAAGTGCTCTACTGTCTTTTTCTATATCTAATCCCTCCCAAATATACCGATAGAAATGATACATAAAAATATAACATATATTCTATGAAAAGATATGCTTTTTACGCGTTACTCAATGTCATACAAAGAAAATAAAACTAATCAGAAGAATTATCTGCAAAAAGATTATAAAATTGTTAATTTGATGATAATAGATTGCATTTACATAATTGTTTACAGTAAATGAAAATCTTGCAGTAGATAGAGGTGCAGAGATTGACAGTTATTTATGCAGAGAGTATAAAGTTTAGTTGTAGTAAAATATAAAAGGAGTCTCATTATGATTGATGTACTATTATAGGTGCTGGCACAGCAGGCTTTTATCAGCAGCCATTTACGTACAAAGAGAGCAGGTAAGAAAGCTTAGTATTAGAGGAGTCTACATATGGTGGACAACAATAATACTGCAGACATTGAAAACTCGTCCAGGTATCAAACATGGCTTCTGGTTTTGATTTGTATGACAGATTTATATAACCAAGCAAAAGACTTAGGTACAACTTTTGCATTTGAAGGTGGGAAAAGATTGAAAAATCGTGAAGAAGAAAAGGTTGTTCTGACACTGCCAAGAATGAATATCACGCCAAGGCACACTCACGCGACTGGTATGAAGCGTAGAGAGCTTTGGAATCGATCGCGAAAAGGAACTGACTCGGTAAAGGTGTATCTTTATTGTGCACCCGTAGCGATGGAATGTTTTAGAGGAAAAGACGTAGCTGTAAATGGTGGTGGTCACGTTGTCAGTTGAAGACGGAATACCCAACACGTTTCTGTAGATCGTGTATATATCATCCATCGTCGTGGATGAGTTCCGCAGCTGATGAAGCAGAGGTTGCAAACTTGACGGTAAAGAAACCCTCGTAAAGTGCAGTTTGAATAGCACAGTTACAAAGTTAATGGCGAAGATCGATTACAATCGAGATTGACGTTACAGATAAAACTACGGGCGAAACAAAGACATTAAAATGTAGATGCGTTATTTGTCGCACTATCAAATTCATGCGAACTGATTCTTTCTTGAGATTGTTGAATTGGATGAATATGGGATTCATTAAGGCCGGCGAAGAATGTCGTGTACATCTGTTAGCGGGTATTTACGCTGCAGGAGATTGCCGTGTAAAGAGTGTTCGTCAGTTAACAACAGGCTGCCAGTGATGGAGCTATTGCCGCTTTGAATGCACGTAATAATTTATAAAGAATATTGGTGTTAGACACCCTCTATAAGTATTGATAAGGTACAATAGTACTCAACAAGAGGTAGGTATAATGAATCAATCAGATAAAATGTGCTTTTGATTTAGGGCTGGACCCTTCTATGAACCATGCAGCGGTGATTGGAATTTAAATCATAAATTCTATGGAACTATGGCTCGCGAGAGAAAATTTCAAACTCGACCAAACGTATGGCGTCATATACAACACAAAGGATAATTTATTGACAAAATCCAACAATGAAAAGCGAACAGGAGCAGATTGAAAGATTTACTGTTTCTATC